>Ga0207831_100082_pt1 | contig 128552 bp, 119 predicted proteins | sample TtanPargueraPR_7_FD_187741 | JGI IMG/M metagenome (GOLD analysis project Ga0207831, IMG submission 187741) | Aerobic enrichment media microbial communities from Bioluminiscent Bay, La Parguera, Puerto Rico - Tt and M1 (2) (SPAdes) | ecosystem: Environmental > Aquatic > Marine > Unclassified ...
TTGGATCCTTACAGTCCTGCAACAGTTCATCGATGAGGGCGTCCTGCTTCGATTTCTTACTGGTCATCTCCTGCTCCTTTGAGTAAGATTATAGATAACCAGTTACACAGTTATTTGTACACCCTCCTAAAATTATATGTAATATGTTTCATATTTCGTCTGGCCTAAGTTTTTTACTTATAAACTTATCCCTCCTCGATTGTTTTATAAATCTGATATCAGCAACTTAGCCAGTTTCCGGCATACTTTTTGCGTTATATATAGCTTCCTTCCTTGGGCCGCAATGGCTCGCTGCCGGCACATACACATTTCTATGGGCATTTCAGTGAATGCGTTAATTTGGAATTCACAGGCTACAATGCCCACCTATCCCTTCAAAAGGAGGTCCCATGTCTAAGCGGCTATTCTTATGCGTCTTCTTCTTGCTTTTCGTTTTTTTATCCAATTCCTACGCGGTTCCGCAATACTATACCTTTGAGGGAACAGTAAGATCTATTGCCGATGGTGGTGCAACTATCGCAGAAGTACAAGGTTTTTCGGTAGGTTCATCTATAGATTATACGGTTTTAATCGATTTTGATGCAGATGGGTACATTTTACAACCAGATGGCTCAAGGGACATAATGGAAGATGGATATGGCCCCGAGCCTTATACGGATAACTATCTCGATTACTTCTATGCTGAATTTATATCTGGTACAGTTCTTACGAACAATAGCGTGCCTTCTGATGCATTGATAACCTATTACGGTGTTGAAGAGGAATATGGTCAGGGGACGCCAGGAACCGTCGATACCGATCTTGCCCTACTTACAATGTACGATAGATTAAGTATAGGTGCAGGTTTGTTTATTGAAGAATGGATTGTTGGTGCTTCTTTCGAAGGATTGCAATATATCTGGAATAATGAATCTTCTATTCTTATGCAAAGCGATTTAATCCTGACGAACATATCTGATGTTGCCCCAGTCCCCGAACCTTCCACCATCGTCCTGATGGGCTTAGGGTTGGTCGGTTTAGCCGGTTATGGCCGGAAAAGAATGAACCGGTAAAGCTGATTTTATAAAATTTTGCATTGCAAGAAAAAGCCAAACCCGCTGCGAAGCGGGGACGGAAAACCACGGGTCTCTCAGGGGCGGTAGCCACAGATCCACGGGAGAAAGCCGGGTTGCCTTGGTTATAGGTGACTTCGGTTTTTTGTTTTTTGGGCGGACATTTGCTGAGATATTTATTATTATAAATCGAGAGGAGGAGAGAATGAAAAAAGTGTTTGTAATTGTATCCGTAGCATTCTTGTTATTGGTTTTTGGCACGCTTACAAACAGCTATGCTATACCAATCAGCATGGAATTTTCAGCCTCTGGATTCGTCGATTGGGATGGAAATGAAGCACCCGATGATCCGGTTTCAGGCACTATCACCTGGGAAGCTGCATCGGTTAATGCAACTATCGATTACCTCATCTCGGTCGATCTGACCATTGGAGGGCACAATTACCTGCTATCTGAGATTGACTACGAATCACCGTCACCGTATGACGAAGACGAGGACCTTATCGGCGGCGTGGCCGAAGGGATCGAATATATTATGCCTGGTACCAACGATTTCTGGCTCAGATGGAACCGAGAGACTTTGGAAGTTACAGATTTCTCTTATTCCGTTTATGCATCGTCTGTTGAACTCTCTGATTTTTGGTATGCCACATCATATGAGGCTTCTATCAGTGCCGAAACCGCACCAGTCCCTGAACCATCCTCCATAGTCCTCATGGGCTTAGGTTTGGTCGGTTTAGCCGGTTATGGCAGGAAAAGAATGAACCGGTAAAGCTGATTTCATAAAATTTTACATTGCAAGAAAAAGCCAAACCCGCTGCTAAGCGGGGACGGAAAACCACGAGTTTCTCAGGGGCGATTGCCACAGACCTACGGGAGAAAGCCGGGTTGCCTAGTTCATATAACAGGTATTCAATTTAATTGTAGAGGAAAGGGGCGATAGATAATGAAGACTTTTCTGTTTCTTGGGAAGATGATACTCGCATTCTTGGCCTGTGGTCTCTTATTGACACCTGTTGCAGCAGATGCTGTGCCCTATGAATACAATTACACAGGGGCAAATTTTAATTGGTTTGAAGATGACAATCCTCCCGCCGGTACATACACCATTGCTGATCGGATGACAGTAAGGTTGGTGACAAATGATGGCTTATTGCCAGATGGGGGCGTGGTGGGTGGCGGTGGCTTCCTCGACCTGGCCCCATACCTGGCCAGTTGGTCCTTCAATGATGGTCGACAAACCATTTCAAGCGATACAGGGGGAGGCGGTACAATATTCGCTGTTGTAAGCAATGGTTTAATTGAAGCCTGGGACTTTAGGGTAAATACCGGCGAATCCGTCTATGGCCTCACTGTACCGCCAGGAGAGGCTGACCATTATACAGGCTTCATGAGAACAGTTCATAATCCCAGTCCGGGATTTTACTGGGACACGGGGGTGATCTACGAATGTGATGTAAATAACAATGATATAGCGAAATATGATATGGGAAGAGTTGACTATTCGTGGGGCAACGTTGATTGGGGGGTGTGGAGACAGAATCAAGTGGCCCCAGTCCCCGAACCCTCTACTATGGTCCTAATGGGTTTAGGCCTCGCTGGTTTGGCGGGTTTTGGTCGGAAAAAATTCAAGAAATAAGCAGTCCGCATATCGGCTTCAATTCAGGAGGGAAAACCCCGTTGCCATTGGGTGGCGGGGTTTCTTTTTGGCCATATATGGCAAGGATGCTTCTTTAGAAGACGATAAAAGAAAACTCAAAAGCTTAGCGGGTTGGACGGTGGGGGCGGTGTGGGCGGTGGTTTTGCCAGAGTGAATTTTTGGCTGGCGGGTAAATTTCATGCTGAAGCAATGAAAGGACAGCTTGGACGATGGTATGGTTGCAACGGTGATTTTACATAAAAACTCAGGAAAACTGAGCTACTGTGAGTAATAGAGTGCCCAAAAAGTTAAAAATGATTGTGAAACTGGTTTCATAGTTCATATGCCCCAAAAATTTTATGAAGTACCGTAAATTATCTTAATATCTTAACAATACGGTATTCGACAATCTTTCCTAAATATGGTTCATATATTGCACGAAGGTGCTGTGAATAAAGGCAAGCCCACCAATAAATAGGGACGGAAAGCCACGGGTCTTTCAGGGGCGATAGCCACAGACCACGGGAGAAAGCCAAGCTGCCGTGGCTACAGGTGACGCCTGCTTTTATTGAATCCTCTGTGGCCGTCTATGTTTCATTCGTTGATGCCTATATAAAATAAAAAAGCGCATTAACCGATACCTATTAATTAAAAAAAGGGGGGGATTTGAAAAAAACAAATTTTTTATTTTGTATTGTCTTCTCATTCGTATTCTTTGTAGCAGGCAATGTATTGGCGATTCCGACTATCGGGTTTGTAGACCATGTAGATCATGGTGGTGAAATCAGTCTCATCCCGACCTCAGAAGGGTGTATCGGTAGCGATATTATTTTAGATACTATTTATGCGTACGATGCTCCCATAAACAGTGGAGTGGATTTGAGTATAGTTAATGGCCGATTAAATTTCTCAACAGAAACGAACGTATTTACGATTACAGGAAGTGTACCTGAATTGGGAATTGAAAGTGGCGTTCTTCTTTCAGGAAATTTTAATAGCTTGGCAGGTTGGGGGTGGACAATCGAGCCCTACTTAAATAATGGGGAGGAAGTTTATAATAGCCATTTCGAAGGATACGGGATTGACGTTAAAAATTCCATATTGGAAGAATTCTATGGCCTTTCTGGATTTGATTGGGTTTTTACTACGAAAGTGAGTGCCTTTGGTAATATTTTTGATGAAATTCCGTTAGGGGTATTCCAAGCTTCTATCAACAATAATCCAGCCCCTGTCCCCGAACCTTCCACCATCGTTTTGATGGGTTTAGGATTGGTCGGTTTAGCCGGCTTAGGGCGTAAAAAAATAAGAGGATAACAGATCACCTACAACATCCGTTCAAGAAAAAGCCAAACCCGCTGTGAAGTGGGGACGGAAAGCTGCGGGTCTCTCAGGGGCGGTAGCCACAGATCCACGGGAGAAAGCCGGGTTGCCTTAATTGGAGGCGACTGCGGCTTTTATGCTTTTTGGAGAAGAAAGCTGGATTCGCTTTGAATTTTTAGAAAAAGTAAATGGGGCAGGAGTTGGTCAATGGGATATCCAATCAAATTTCTTCCGCATGGTTTTGGCTCAAAGGCTGTCATCTAAATTGTGTCTTTTTGATAAGGCCATCACTTAAAGGGAAATAAAATGAAAAAAATTAGAGTACTAATGATGCTCGCCGTTGGCCTGTTTATATTGGTTTGTATTACTCCAGCAAATGCAACTACAGTGTTAGCTCAAGGTTCAACAGTTGAAGGGCGGACAATCGGTGAATGGACTGCCGAGTGGTGGCAGTGGGCATATTCGCAATCTATTCCAAATGATGCGTTTACTGATACCACAGGTGTCTATTCGTCTATCAATCAATCAGGCCCTGTCTTTTTTGTTGCTGGAACTATTGGTGGGGAAGCTACAAGGTCATTTTCTGTACCAATTGATACATATTTGCTGGTACCACTTATCAATGTCTCTGTCTCGGAATCATCTTTTGGCGGATCTCCTACAGAAGAAGATTTAAGGGATTATGCAGATTCTCTTATTCGCGAAGTTGATAATCTTTTCGCAGAGATTGACGGCATGGCAGTGCCAAATTTATTCGATTACCGTGAGCTGTCCCCCATATTCAGTTATGACGCAGCTTTAAACAACCCTTTAGGCGTTCCGGCAGGGCCATCAGGTGATGCCGTATCAGATGGATACTGGTTAATGATAGAGCCCTTAAGTGCTGGTACTCATACCATTAGTTTCGGTGGCGGTATCTCCGAAATATTTAGCGTGTCAGTTGTTGATACAATCGACGTTGCTCCTGTCCCCGAACCTTCCACTGTCGTCCTAATGGGTTTAGGCTTGGTAGGTTTGGCCGGATTCGGCCGCAAAAAATTCAAGAAGTAACAGTTGACGTATAGGCTTTAGGAGGGGATACCCCGTTGCCGGCAGGTAGCGGGGTTTCTTTTTGGATCGGCGAGCGAGAATTAATTCCCATAACATTGCCCAAATCATCCATTCGGGTTAATCTAACATTGACAAACGGGCATCTATAGGCCTACCAAAATTTACCTCACCACGGCTCCAACGCTTGCGCAGACGCCACATCAGATAGCGAGACATCTAACGCCCAAACTTCACGAGATTAACTAAAATCGATGGAGGTCGACAGATGAAGAACCCAGGGGAGGGGGTTGATATGAATATTGGCAACAGACGTAAAAATTGGCTGTCCGACTTCACCATCAGGGAATACGGCATCAATGGCGTCCTGATCGTCATCCTGTTTCTGTTCGGGTTGTACCTGAGCTGGAAACTATCCCTTTTCGCCCTGTTCATGTATCTGGCGTCCTGGGCCGCATCTTATTTCGTGCTCTATGCCCTGACATGCCGGCACTGCGCGAACTATGGGAAGTCTTGCCCGGTGCCGCTGGAGGGGAGCTGTGCGCCGCGCTTTTTCAGCCGGGGAGGGGATTTCGGACCCATGGCAGGGGTGGGCGCGGTATTGGCCTACTTTCTCAGGGTGTGCATTCCCTACGTGGCCATACTTCAGATGGGATCGGTGCTGTACTTCCTGCTTTACACCGGCCTGTTTGCCGGATTTTTCTACGTATTGCTTTATCGCACGGGGTGCCCGAACTGTACCAATGTCCAGTGCCCGTTCAACCCGGATTTCAGCACCTGATCGCATCAATACAATCAACGTCGCGAACAGCCTGTTTCGCATTCTGTGCCGGTATATCCGCTTTTCACCCGACCCCTTGAACCCCTGGTTCCTCGGCCCCTTTTAAATCTCGCCAACCCTCTGGGAGTTGATCCCAACTTTATTCCCTTTCCGTTATCTCTTTTGGCGTGGCACAGCCGGCACGCCGAGCTAAGACTGCACCGGCTGTATTCAATCCGGGAGATTGGAGCCCCAGGTTTCACCTCATTTTATGAACGTTCCGGCATTTTCGCACCAATAGATTCCATCGCTTCCTCGAGGGTCGCCCAGGTGGCCATTTCATAGTAATAGTCTTCAATATGAAAAAAGCTGGTCATGAATTTTCTGAAATATGCGGCGGCCTCTTCGTATTTCCCGGGGTTCGTTTGAAAGGCGGAAAAAACCCTTATACCGTCATACCCGCTGGAAACGGCATTCTCGACCAATGATTTCCCCAGTTCTTTGGGGCGGGTGTATTTTTCCAAAGCCCCCTGCCAGGCCGTCAGGACCTCCTGGGTTCGGCTTGCTGGATAATGGGCATCGATCACGATAATCGGCATGATGACCTCCCTTGTGTAGCTTTTCTCCAAATGATCGGAGTTGATGTGCATCGTGGGGGGGGGCGGGGCCGGCTCCGCCGCAATAGAGCCGTGCCGGCATTATCCCATGCCAAGCATTTTCAACCCTTCGGCAACATCGAAATGGGGGGTGATCTCGTATTTGAAGCCTGGCACCCCAAAAAACATCGTATAATAGTTCCCGATGAACTCCATACCCTCTGCCAGCCTGGCGTTGTCCAACTCGTAAAAAGCCACAATCGTGATGCCGTCTGAAACGTTGGATCCGACATAGGGTCCTCTTCGGGTCATGAAGTCAGGGATTTGCGGGGCTTCCAGGAATCTTTTGGCCATTTGGTTGGCAGATTCCGGGGGATAGGACATCCTGTTGATAATAACCATTTTGCTCTCCTTTGGTGAAATGGGTTGAGGGGGACTGAAAATGACTATTTATGCTTAGGCCTCCAGAGATAGAATTCCCCTGGAGGCTTTATGGTGGCAGTTTAAGAAACCGCGCTGGGATGGATTTTTTCATGACAGGCAAGGGATTGGTCAGGTTATGGATTGGTTGAGGCAATTGCCCCGGCAATGATCGGATCAGGAGAGGCGGTTGGTAAGGTGGGCGTTGACGATTGTTCTCGGCGTGCAGGAGTGGAAATGAATGACTTGAATAGTTATGTATTAAGCATGGGGATCAGGCCTGTCAAATGAGCACAGATAAGCAATTTGAAATTAATCGTCTGGCCTCTTGTCATTCCGGCGAAAGCCGGAATCTATGGGCAAATGGGGGGGGCATGGAGATCCAGGCTTTCGAGGCTGTGTCGTAATTGACGCGTTAGGGGTTTGGCATCATGGGTCATTCCGGCGGAAGCCGGAATCTGTTGTATAATCATGCCATTCGTTTGAGGAGATGCCGGCTTTCGCCGGCATGACAGGCAACCCCGTTGAATAGCGACACAATCTCTTTCGCCGGGATGACGTGAGTTTGCATATTTTGTTGCCAGGTTAATAGTACGAAAAAAGGCAGAGCCTCAATGAGGCTCTGCCCGTTTCATCCATTTGCAGGATCTATTTTCACAAGGCTACACAGTTCAGCTGCGTGGGGTACGACTTTGGTTGCCTATGGTTTGAAGCTCTGCCTTGTTGCTATATTTTACAGCTCGCGTTCGTGTTTATGTTCGCCAGGCAGCTGTTTATGTAGTATCCGATAACAGCTATCGTCAGTATGATTCCGATCATGAGGCACCTCTCGGTGTCTTATCCCGCAACATCGATTCCCATGTCACATCCCAGATGAGGATCGGGGTTTTCACATTCGTGGTTGAAATGACGGGTATCTACATGGCCTTCGTTATCGTCTTTGGTGTAGTCATCTGTACGTGTATTTTCCATGGTGTTTCTCCTTGTTGTTTGTTGGTCGTGCATGACTGCCTCAACTGACAATCAATTTAGTTATGGATATTGATCTGGCAAGCCTAAATAAAAATGTGTAAAATGATAGGTAAAACCTATTTATAAGAACCCGTACACATCCTGCCGGCCATGATGTACCACCAACAGAAACCCTGCTTCCGGTTGCCTTATAAATCCTCTCTGTGATATATAGCTCACCACTGTGAACGGCCCTGCAGGGCCGCCACAATGTGCCCACAACATCCCAATATTTCTATCTTTCCCGGCCGAATCGCACGGCCATCAACCCTCAGCAATGGAGGACCATCATGGATGCAACGCGGTGGCGGAACAATTTGGCGACTTATCTTTTCCTGGCGGCCCTGGTGACGATGCTGGCGGCCTGTTCGAGCATGAACAGCACCTCCTCATCCGGGGCTGACAGCGCCGACAAGACGACCGCCCCCACCCTCTACCGGGATTTTGATGACATCCTCCTGCCCAGCGAGATGAAGATCGACGACAAACGGACCTATATTGTCGAAGGTTCGGGGGTGACCACCGGTATCCTGACCATCAAGGGATGGGTGGACCGCAACTCCCTGCTGACCTTTTTCAAGAGCGCCATGGAGCGCGACAAGTGGCAGGAAATTGCGTCCTTCAAGTCGCCGACGGCCGACACCAGCTCGATTCTCGTCTTCCAGAAAACCAACCGTACGGCGGTGATCAGCATTCACGAGGAACTCATCTATACTTACGCGGAAATCGCTGTTGCGCCTTCGGCTAAAAGCATCGGCGGTGGCTTGTACCAAGACTGATGCACCCATCGGCAAGCGGTTGTGCCGGCATGTGAAGTAAAGGATTCCTATGGCGTCATTTTTCCAGGATAAAAATGTAACCCTCGGTGTCACCGGGGGGATTGCGGCCTATAAAAGCGTTGAATTGCTGCGGCTGCTGACCAAGGCCGGGGCCCGGGTGCGGGTGATCATGACGGAAAATGCCCGCTGGTTCGTGGGCCCGGGGACGTTCCAGGCCCTTTCCGGCGAGCCGGTCTGCACCAGTGTTTTCGACGAGGGCGATGCCGCCATCCGGCACATCGACTGGGCCCAGTCCACCGATCTGGCCGTTGTAGCCCCGGCTACGGCCAACTGCATCGGCAAGCTGGCCGGCGGTATTGCCGACGATGCCCTGTCCACCTATATGCTGGCCGTGACCGCTCCGGTGGTCATCTGTCCGGCCATGAACACCAACATGTACGCGCACCCGGCCGTTCAACGGAACCTGGATATCCTGCGCGGCTACGGGCATTTTATTGTCGAACCGGATGCGGGCCAATTGGCCTGCGGCACGACGGGCCCGGGGCGCCTGCCGGATCCGGCCTATATCGTGGAGAAGCTCACCGCGGTCATGGCGCCGGACGATTTTGCCGGCCGCACCATTCTCGTGACGGCCGGCCCGACCCGGGAGGCCATCGATCCGGTGCGCTTCATCAGCAATCCGTCCTCCGGCAAGATGGGGTTTGCCATTGCCAATGCGGCCCGTCAGCGGGGCGCGCGGGTCAAGCTGGTGTGCGGCCCGGTGGCGCTGGCCGACCCGGTGGATGTGGAGGTTCACCGTGTCGACTCGACCCGGGCGATGCATGACAGTGTCATGTCCCTGCTGGATGATGTCGACATCGTCATCAAGACGGCCGCGGTCTCCGACTACCGTCCGGCTTCGCCGGCGGTACACAAGATCAAGAAGACCGCCGACCATTTGACCCTGGCGCTTGAAAAGACCACGGACATCCTGCGGGAGATCGGTCAGCGCAAGGGGGCGCGGCTGGTGATCGGTTTTGCCGCCGAAACCCGGGATTTGCAGGAAAACGCCGCCCAGAAGCTGCGGGACAAGAACCTGGATCTGATCGTCGGCAACGTGATCGGGGAGGCGGGTTCCGGATTTGCGGGGGATACCAACAAGGTGACGCTTTTCTACCCGGACGGAAAGGCGGAGCCCCTGGAGATGATGGGCAAGGAAGACGTGGCCCACCGTCTTCTGGACCGGATCGCGGCCATGCCAAAACCTTAGCTATAGAACCGCCGAGGACGACCGGCGCCTTGTTCATCTTGCAATGACGGCGGTGCGGATTAGCTTTTGGTAGTGATGGAAATTTTTCACATTTAGGGAATGTTTGCATAAAGCCTCGCTGCGCGGAAGGCGCTTTTCCGCCGCCTGCGAAGCTTGGCTCAAGATGTTAGGACGCCATGGAAAACCAGCCACCCGATATGATTTCCGTCCTGGATGACATCCTCAACACCTGCCGCCAATACCAGCGGCAGGGGGTGTCGGGCTACGACTGCTCGGATGCGTCCCGGGAGCGGATGACCCATTGGCACGAGCCCCTGAACCGGCGGACGGAAAGTCTGGAAACCATCCGGGAAGAGCTGGGGGATTGCCAACGATGCCCGTTGTGCCGGCAGCGGCACTGCATCGTTTTCGGGGCCGGCAACCCCAAAGCCCGCCTGGTATTCGTGGGGGAGGGGCCGGGCCGGGAAGAAGATCTCCAGGGCGAACCCTTTGTGGGGGCGGCCGGTGAACTGCTGACCCGCATTATCCAGGCCATGAAAATGACCCGCGAAGAGGTCTATATCGGCAACATCGTCAAATGCCGGCCCCCGGGAAACCGCAATCCGCTGCCCGAGGAGATCGAGACCTGCCTGCCGTTTCTGAAACGCCAGCTGACGGTTATCCGGCCGGATTTCATCGTGGCCCTGGGCAAGGTCGCCGCCCAGACCCTGCTGGAAACCGAGGTGCCCATCTCGCGCCTGCGGGGACGGTTTCACCTGTTTGAGGGCATTCGTTTGATGCCCACCTACCACCCGGCCTATCTCCTGCGCAACCCGGCCAAGAAGCGCGATGTGTGGGAAGACATGAAAATGGTGATGAAGGAATTGGGCCATGCGCTTTGAACGAAGGCTGTTGATCATTGTCGTGGCGGTGCTGCTGGGCCTGTGGGGCACAACGGCGGCGGCCCAGGAAACACCGGCGGTCCATGTCCTGACCATTGCCGCACCGATCAGCCCCGGGGTGGCGGACTTCGTGGAAGACGCCCTTGAAGATGCCGACCGGGAAAACGCCGCCTGTATCGTCATTCAACTCGACACCCCCGGCGGGCTGGCCGAATCCATGCGGTCCATCGTGGTGGACATCCTGGCCGCCAAGGCGCCGGTGGTGGTATTCGTGGCGCCTTCAGGGGCGCGGGCCGCATCGGCCGGGGTCATGATCACCATGGCCGCCGACATTGCCGCCATGGCGCCGGGCACCAATATCGGGGCGGCCCACCCGGTGGGCGCCGGGGGGAAGGAAATCGACGACACCATGTCCGAGAAGGTGGTGAACGACATGGTGGCCCACGCCCGCAGCGTGGCCGAACAGCGCGGACGCAATGCCGACTGGGTGGAGGATGCCATCCGCGACAGTGTTTCCATCACCGAAACCGAGGCGTTGCGGGAAAACGTCATCGATCTGGTGGCCGATGACCTGGACGCCCTTATCGGGCTGCTCCATGGCCGCCAGGTCCAGGACAAAGGTGTCCTGGATGTCAGGGACGCGCCCCGCAAGGTGGTGGAAGAGGGGCTGCGGACCAAGGTGCTGAAAGCCATCAGCGACCCCAACATCGCCTTTATCCTCTTTTTGATCGGGGCGGCCGGCCTTTATTTCGAGCTTTCCCATCCCGGGGCCATTTTCCCCGGGGTGATCGGCGGTTTGTGCCTGATCCTGGCCATCTACGCCTTTCAGATGCTGCCGGTCAATTATGTGGGCATTCTCCTGATGGCCCTGGCCGTCATCCTGTTCATCCTTGAAATAAAAGTTACGAGCTACGGCATGTTGAGCGTGGCCGGCACCATTGCGCTTTTTCTGGGCGGGTTGATGCTCTTCGAGGAGTCCGATTATGGCGCGCGCCTGTCGCTGGGCGTTTTGATCCCGGCGGTGGGGGCGGTTTCCATCTTTTTTGCGGTGGTGGCCGGGCTGGCCTTCAAGGCCCAGGTGGCCGTGACCCGCACCGGGCGGCGGGGGCTGATCGGTGAAGTCGGCACTGTAAAAGCGTCCATCGATCCCGAGGGCAAAGTATTCGTGCACGGTGAACTGTGGAAGGCGCGCGCGGAGTCGCCCCTGGAAGCGGGCCGCAAGGTTCGCGTGGTGGATGTCGATGGGCTGACCGCGGTCGTCGAAGCTGTAAACGACGAGGCTTGACAGCGGATCGGGCCGCCGGCTGCAGGTCGCCTGTCCAATTTACCAACTTAAAAGTGGAGGTCCCATGTATACCACGATTCTCATCGTCGTCCTGGCGGTATTCTTTCTTTCCGCGGCCATCAAGATCCTGCGTGAATACGAGCGCGGCGTGGTCTTTCGGCTGGGCCGGGTCATCAATGCCAAGGGGCCGGGCCTGATCATCCTGATTCCGGTTATCGATAAAATGGTCAAGGTCAGCCTGCGCCTGGTGGCCCTGGACGTGGACCCTCAGGATGTCATTACCCGCGACAACGTTTCCGTCAAAGTCAATGCCGTGATCTATTTCCGGGTGATCGATCCCATCAAGGCCATCATCGAAGTGGAAAATTACAGCTATGCCATGTCCCAGCTGGCCCAGACCACGATCCGCAGCGTGTGCGGCCAGGCCGAACTGGATGACCTGCTGGCGGAGCGGGAAAAAATCAATGCCGAACTCCAGGAAATCCTCGATACCCATACCGATCCCTGGGGTATCAAGGTGACCACGGTGGAGCTCAAGCACATCGATTTGCCCCAGGAGATGCAGCGGGCCATGGCCCGCCAGGCCGAAGCGGAGCGCGACCGGCGGGCCAAGATCATCAATGCCGAGGGCGAACGGCAGGCGGCCGACAAGCTGTCCGAGGCCGCTTCCATTATCGCCAAATACCCGGTGGCCTTGCAGCTGCGCTACCTCCAGACGGTCAACGAGATGGCCAGTGAGAACAACACCACCACCATATTCCCGATTCCGATCGATTTGTTCCGGCCCCTGATGAAACCCCTCGAACACATGCTGCAGGACAACAATAAACCGGCGGCGGATCAAGACGCCTGAAGCCACCGGTTGCCCAGCGGCCATTGAGGATGTGACGGTTGACATCCCATGATGAAGTGGTTTATTGAAAACGTTTTATCGAACGCCGAACGGAACGTTCGGGCCGTTGACTTTTACCACCGGCGATAATGCATAGGCACTATTCGGAAATGCTTCACGAAGCGGGGGCTCGCCAGCCTCCGCTCGTTCTTTCATGAAAGGAGATAACGGCGCATGGGTGGAAAGAAAAAAGAGGCCAAGGAAAAACCCCTCGAGAAGATGACCGCCACGGAGCTGCGGGAGGTCGCCAAGGAAACATCCGGCATCACGGGGGCCCACGGTATGAACAAGGACGAATTGCTGAGCGCCATCCGGCAGGCCCGCGGCATCGAAGAGACCGGCAAGAAAAAAGCGGATGCTTCCCTGCGCGATATCAAGGCCAAGATCAAGGACCTGAAAGTGAAAAGGGCCGCTGCTCTGGAAGGCAAGGACAGCCGCATGGCCACCATTTATAAACGCAAGATCTCCCGCCTCAAGAGCCGCAGCCGGCGGTCGGCCTGACGGAACGCAACGATATGGACGCGGCCATTAAAATGCCTTCCGGGGCGCCCCGTAGGGCCTTGGTGACGGACGATTCGGCTTATCATGGCCTGGCGCCGGCGACGACCGCCTTTGATATTGACGGCGTCATCGCCGACACCATGCAGCTGTTTATCGAGATCGCCCGGGAATCCTTTCAGGTCGAGCACCTTCGCTACGAGGATATCACCAGCTACAACCTCGAGGATTGTCTCGATCTGGACCCGGACATCATCGCGGCCGTCATCGACCAGATCATTGCGGGGACGCACACCCCGCAGCTGCGCCCCATGGACGGCATGGGGCCGCACATGGCCCGATTCGGCCAGAGGGGGCAGACCGTCCGTTTTGTGACGGCCCGCCCCGAGGCCGGTGTGATCCGGAGCTGGCTGGAAAGCAACCTGCCCCTGGATCCCGCCCAGATCGAGGTGGAGGCCACCGGTTCCTTCGAGGCCAAGGCCGAAGTTCTGCTTGCGGAGGGCATTCGCGTGTTCGTGGAAGATCGTCTGGAAACCTGCTTCCATTTGAGCCGGGTGGGCATCACCCCCATTCTGTACGTGCAGCCCTGGAACCGTTATCCGCATCCCTTCCGGGAGGTATCCTCCTGGGAGGAGATCGCATCGCTGATGGCGCCGTAACTTCTCTTTGGACGGGAACCGGCCCTGTCGTAAGGCGCGACTTTGGAAACACAATCATCACGAATACCGCTGCTGGCATCGTTTCTGGAATCCCTGTCGGCTGAAAAGGGCTATTCCGCGCATACCATACGGGCCTATCGCCACGACCTGGAGGAATTTGCCGGCATTGTCGCGGGCGGGGACGAAGACGCGGTAAGGTTCGATCCCCGGGAGGTGGATGCCCTGGATGTAAGGGGCTACCTGGCGGCGCTGTACCGGAAGAACCGGAAGACGACCATTGCCCGCAAGCTGTCGGCCGTGCGCAGCTTCTTCCGATTCCTGGTCCGCCAGGGAGTGCTCGAAGTCAACCCGGCCGAGGCGGTGCAAACACCCAAACGGGGGCAAAAGATACCCGCCTGCCTCACGGTGGATGACATGTTCCGCCTGTTGGACGCCATTCCCGATGAAACGGTTTTCGACCGGCGCAATCGGGCGATTTTCGAGACCCTTTACACCGCAGGTGTCCGCATCAGTGAACTGGCCGGGCTGGACACCGTCCATGTGGACCTGGAAGGGTTGACCATCAAGGTGGCGGGGAAGGGGAACAAGGAGCGGATGGTGCCCATCGGGACCAAGGCGGCCCGGGCGATACGGGACTACCGGGAAAAGCTCTATCAGGAGACCGGGATTGCGCCCGATCAGGCGGGGGCATTGTTCCTAAACAAATTCAAGCGACGGTTGTCGGTGCGGTCCATGGCGCGCTGCCTCGATCAACTGGTGCGGGCCTGCGGGATGATGGTGCCGGTGTCCCCCCACACCCTGCGCCACACCTTTGCCACGCACATGTTGAATGCCGGGGCGGATCTCCGGGCGGTGCAGGAGTTGCTGGGGCACGAGAGCCTTTCCACAACCCAGAAATACACCCATGTGAGCATCGATCGCCTGATGGAAGTCTATGACAAGGCCCATCCGCGCAAATAAGGACGGCCGTTAAACGGAAAAGAAGGCACGATCATGAAAATAAGGAGTACGACCATTCTGGCGGTGCGCCACCAGGGCCAGCTGGCCGTGGCCGGTGACGGCCAGGTGAGCATGAACAACACGGTGGTCAAGCACCATGCCCGCAAGGTGCGCCGTATCTACAACGACCGCATCATCGTCGGGTTTGCCGGGGCTACGGCGGACGCCCTGACCCTGTCGGAAAAGCTGGAGGGCAAACTTGAGCGCTACAACGGCAATCTGGTGCGCAGTGCTGTGGAACTGGCCCGGGAGTGGCGTACGGACAAATACCTGCGGCGGCTCGAGGCCCTGATGATCGCGGCGGACGAAGAAAGCACTTTGCTGATATCCGGCACCGGGGATGTGATCGAGCCGGATGAAGGGGTTCTGGCCATCGGGTCCGGCGGTATCGCCGCCCAGGCGGCGGCGCGGGCTTTGACGGTCCACGCCGACATGACGGCCCGCCAGATCGTGGAGGCGGCCATGCAGATTGCCGCTGACATTTGTGTATTCACCAATCACCAATTGACGATCGAAGAAGCGTGAGCTGATTCGACGTGAAAGGCGCGGAAAATGCCGCTCCTGTACAGGACTTTGAAAACCATGAAACAACTCAAACCGGCCGAAACCGTCCGGGAGCTTGACCGCTATATCATCGGGCAGCACCAGGCCAAACGCTCCGTTGCCATCGCCCTGCGAAACCGCTGGCGGCGGCAGCATGTCCGGGAAGATCTGCAGGACGAAATCGCCCCGAAAAACATCATTCTCATCGGGCCCACCGGGGTCGGCAAGACGGAGATCGCCCGTCGTATCTCCCTGCTGGCGGACGCCCCTTTTTACAAAGTGGAGGCCTCCAAGTTTACCGAGGTGGGCTACGTGGGGCGCGATGTGGAATCCATGGTGCGGGATCTGCTGGAACTGACCATCAACCAGCTCAAGGCCCGGGCCCAGGAGGAGGCGCAGCCCAAGGCCCGGGAACTGGCGGAAGAACGTCTGCTGGACATTCTGCTGCCCAAACCCGCGCCCCAGAGGGGATTTCAACTGCGGCCGGCGGAAGCATCCGCCAATGGGGATGCGGCCGAAGCGCCCCCGGAGGTCTCTTCCAACACCCGGGACAAGCTCCGCCGCATGCTCAAGGACGGAAAACTGGACGAGCGCGAAGTGGAAGTCAATGTCAGCGCCCGGACCACCCCCATGGTGGAGATTTTTTCCAATGCCGGCATGGAAGAGATGGGCTTCAATTTCAAGGACATGCTGGGGGGACTCCTGCCGAAAAACACCAAGAAGCGCAAAATGAAGGTCCACCAGGCCCGGGAGATCCTCACCCAGGAGGAAGCCCAAAGCCTGGTGGACATGGACAAGGTCGTGAAAAGCGCCGTCGAAAAGGTGGAACAGTCCGGTATCATCTTTCTGGACGAGATCGACAAGATCGTGGGGTCGGACAGCCGCCAGGGGCCGGATGTTTCCCGGGAGGGGGTCCAGCGGGACTTGCTGCCCATCGTGGAGGGCAGTTCGGTCAACACCAAATACGGCCCGGTCAAGACGGATCACATCCTGTTTATCGGCGCCGGGGCGTTTCATACCATCAAGCCCGCCGACATGATTCCTGAGCTGCAGGGGCGTTTCCCCATCCGGGTGGAGCTCGATTCCCTGGACAAGGATGATTTCTACCTGATTCTCAAAGAGCCGCGCAACGCATTGCTGCTGCAATACCAGGCCATGCTGGAAACAGAGGGGGTGGCGCTTTCCTTCACGGACGATGCCGTGAAGACCATCGCGGCGATTGCCGAAGAAGTAAATGCACGCACCGAAAACATCGGGGCCCGAAGACTGCACACCCTCATGGAATGCCTGTTGGAAGATATTCTCTTTGATGCGCCCGATATCGACACCAAAACCATCGCCATCGACCGCGACGATGTTGTCGCCAAGCTGCAGCGCGTCAAGGACGACGAAGACCTGAGCCGCTATATACTGTAGGCCCCTATACGGCCTTCGTCTGCCGAGGCAAGGAAGCAAAAGGAGCAGGAACGCATGGCACAAGCCGATCCGAAACAGACGCCCAATGTGGCCGATATCCTGGTGGAGGCCCTGCCGTACATCCGGCAGTTTTCCGGGATGACCATCGTCATCAAATACGGGGGGCATGCCATGGTGGACCCGCAGCTGCGGGACGATTTTGCCCAGGATGTGACCCTGTTGAAATTTATCGGCCTGAATCCCGTGGTGGTGCATGGCGGCGGCCCCCAGATCAACGCGGTCCTGGACCAGATGGGGATTCGCCCCAAGTTCGTGCGCGGTATGCGGATGACCGATGAACGCACCATGGATGTGGTGGAAATGGTGCTGGGCGGCAAGGTCAACAAAAGCATCGTGGCCCTGATCAACCGGCACGGCGGCAAGGCGGTGGGGCTGAGCGGCAAGGACGGCGGGCTCATCGAGGCCGAGAAATTGCAAATCGTCACACAGGACCAGGGCGACGCCCCCCCGGAAATCATCGATCCGGGCCTGGTGGGCAACGTGACCCGCGTTCGCCCCGGGATTATCCATACCCTCGCCGAAAAGGGATTTATCCCCATCGTGGCGCCGGTCGGCACCGGGCCTGCGGGAGAAACTTTCAATATCAATGCCGATCTGGTGGCGAGTCATATTGCCTGTGCTCTCCAGGCCGGACGGCTGGTTTACCTGACGGATGTGGACGGCGTGATGGATGGCCAGGAACAACTTATCCCCACGATTCGCCGTCCCGCCATAAAGGACCTGATCGCCGACGGCACCATATCCGGCGGGATGATCCCCAAAATCGAATATGCCCTGGCAGCACTGCAGGAGGGGGTGCGCAAGGTTCCCATCATCAACGGGACCAAGCGGCATGCCCTGCTGCTGGAACTTTTCACCGACAGCGGAATTGGAACGGAAGTGACGGAATGACACAGGTGACGATCGAGACAGCGGAAAAGATACTGGCAACCACCTACAGCCGGATGCCGGTGGTTTTCGAAAAAGGACAGGGGGCCACCCTTTGGGACACGGCCGGCAAGGCCTATACCGATTTTCTGGCCGGCATTGCCGTTTGCGGGCTGGGCCACGCCCATCCGGCGGTGCAGGCCGCCCTGGCCGAGCAGGCCGGCAAACTGCTGCACGTATCCAATCTCTTTTACACCCGACCCCAGGTGGCGCTGGGCCAATGGCTTATCCGGCACTCTTTTGCGGATCGCGTTTTTTTCTGCAACAGCGGGGCCGAGGCCAACGAGGCCGCCATCAAGCTGGCCCGCAAATACTTTTCGGACCAGGGGGCGCAAGACCGCTATCGCATTATCGCCATGGAGCAGTCGTTCCACGGACGCACCATGGGCAGCCTGTCGGCCACCGGACAGGCCAAAATCCGCAAGGGGTTCGAACCGGTTCTGGAAGGCTTTGATTTCGTCCCCTTCAACGATGCGGAGGCCCTGGCGGCCCGGGTGGACGATTCCGTGTGCGCCGTCATGCTGGAGCCGATCCAGGGGGAGGGGGGCATCGTTTGCCCGGACCCCGGTTACCTGGCGGCGGTGCGGCGGCTGTGCGACGAGCGCGGCGCCCTGATGATCCTGGACGAGGTCCAGACCGGCATGGGACGGACCGGCAAGCTTTTCGCCCATGAGCACGAGGGCGTCACACCGGATATCATGACCCTGGCCAAATCCTTGGGCAACGGGCTGCCCATCGGCGCCATGCTGGCCCGGGAAGCCGCCGCCGGGGCCTTCGGACCCGGGGCCCATGCCACCACCTTCGGCGGCACGCCCATCATCACGGCGGGCGCCCTGGCGGTGGTCCAAACCATTGAAGGCGAGGACCTTGTGGCCCGTGCCGCACGTATCGGGGCCTATTTCCTGGAACGCCTGCAGGAACTCAAGGGCCGGCACGCCCGTATCGAAGCCGTGCGGGGCCGGGGGCTGCTGCTGGGGCTCAAACTGAAGGAAGAGGGCGCTCCCATCGTGAACGCATGCCTGGAGCGCGGTTTCGTCATCAACTGTGTGCAGGGGGACATCCTGCGGTTTGCCCCCCCGCTGATCATTTCGACCCGTGAGATCGATGCACTGATCGATTGCCTGGACGCTATTCTATCAACGGAGGTTTAATCAAATTGACTGTCAACGTGAACAAAGTGGTGCTGGCCTATTCCGGGGGCCTGGATACATCGGTTATTCTCAAATGGCTCATTGAAACCTATGACTGCGAGGTGGTCACCTTCTCGGCCGACCTGGGACAGGTGGACGACATGGCCCACGTGGAAGACAACGCCATGAAAACCGGGGCGGCCAAGGCTTACGTGGAAGATTTGAAGGAAGAATTCGTGCGCGACTATGTCTTCCCCGCTTTCCGGGCCAACGCCATCTACGAAGGAACCTATCTGCTGGGCACCTCCATCGCCCGTCCCCTGATCGCCAAGCGGCAGATCGAGATTGCCGCGGAAGAAGATGCCGATGCCGTCAGCCACGGGGCCACCGGCAAGGGCAACGATCAGGTGCGCTTCGAACTGGGGTACCTGGCGCTCAACCCGCACATTAAAATCATCGCCCCCTGGCGCGAATGGGATCTGAACTCCCGGACCATCCTCATGGATTTTGCCAAGCGCCACGGCATCGATGTGCCCACCACCCATGCCAAGCCCTACAGCACGGACGGCAACATGCTGCACATCAGCTACGAGGGGGGCATCCTGGAAGATCCCTGGGCGGCCGCGCCGGAAGATATCTTTACCCTGACCCGGTCGCCGCTCGAGGCCCCGGATCACCCCAAGACCATCGAAATCGCTTTTGAGCAGGGCAATCCGACCGCCATCAACGGCGAAGCCCTGTCGCCGGCGGCCATGCTGAAGCGGCTCAACGAACTGGGCGGACAGCACGGCATCGGCCGCATGGACATCGTGGAAAACCGTTTTGTGGGCATGAAGTCCCGGGGCGTTTATGAAACCCCCGGCGGCACCATCCTGCGGATCGCCCACATGGCCATGGAATCCATAACCCTCGATCGGGAAGTCGTCCACCTGCGGGATTCCCTGGTTCCCAAATATGCCCAGTTGATCTACAACGGATTCTGGTTCTCCCCCGAGATGGCCGTCCTGCAAAACATGGTGGATATGACCCAGCAGAACGTGGCCGGCGTGGTGCGGCTGGAGCTGTTCAAGGGCAATTGCCGGGTAAGCGGCCGCAAGTCGGATCGATCTTTGTACCGGGAAGACTTCGCAACCTTCGAAGACGACGAAGTTTACAGCCATAAAGACGCCGAAGGCTTTATCCGCTTGAACGCCCTGCGTCTGCGCATCCAGAAGATGCTGGAGCAACAGTAGGAGACAGACCATGGCCGAAAAACCCTGGGACGGGCGCTTTTCCGAAAGCACGGACCAAACCGTGGAGGCGTTTACGTCCTCCATTGCCATCGACAAACGGCTTTACCGCCATGATATCGACGGCAGCATGGCCCACTGCCGCATGATGGCCCATACGGGCATTATCAGCGAAGACGATGCGGACCAGCTTGTGCGGGGACTCGCGCAAATCCGGGACGAGATCGAAACGGACCGGTTCGTTTTTGTCGACCGCCTGGAAGACATCCACATGCACGTGGAAAGCCGGCTGTCCGAAATCGTGGGACCAGTGGCGCGCAAGCTGCACACGGCCCGCAGCCGCAACGACCAGGTGGCCCTGGATGCCCGGCTCTACCTGCGGGAGGAGACCCGTCTCATCATCCGCCAATTGCACGGCCTGCGACGGGTTCTGGTGGACGCGGCCGGCTCCCAGATGGGGGCGGTCATGCCCGGCTACACGCATATGCAGCGGGCCCAGCCGGTGCTGTTGTCCCACCACCTGCTGGCCTATTACGAGATGTTCACACGGGACAGCGACCGCTTCCGCGATGCCCTGACCCGGATCGATGTCATGCCCCTGGGCTGCGCCGCCCTGGCCGGTACGACCTTTCCCATCGACCGCGACGACACGGCGGCGCAACTGGGCTTTGCCGGGGTGTCGGCCAACAGCATGGACGCCGTGGCGGACCGGGATTTCATGCTGGAGTTCCTGTCTGCGGCCAGCATTTGCATGGTGCACTTCAGCCGCCTGTCCGAAGAACTCGTCCTGTGGGCCAGCAGTGAATTCGGGTTTATCGAGATGCCGGACGCCTTTTCCACCGGCAGCAGCATCATGCCCCAGAAGAAAAATCCGGATGTGCCGGAATTGATCCGGGGCAAGACCGGGCGCGTCTTCGGCGACCTGGTGGCCTTGCTGACCACCATGAAAGGGCTTCCCATGGCCTATAACCGGGACATGCAGGAAGATAAGGGCCCCATCTTCAGCACGGTGGACACCCTGACGGCCTGCATCGACGTGATGGCCAAAATGCTGCCGCGGGTGACGTTTAAAACCGATGTCATGCGCCGGGCCACGACCACCGGGTTCCTCAATGCCACGGATATGGCCGATTACCTGGTGGGCAAGGGAATCCCCTTTCGCGAGGCCCATTCCGTGGTGGGGCGGGCCGTGGCGTTCGCCCTCGGCCAGGGCAAGGAACTGGATCAACTGTCCCTCGAGGAGATGCGGACATTTTCCGACGTTATCGATGCGGACCTGTTTGAGGCGCTGACCGTGGAGCAGGTCATCGATCGGCGCACATCCAAGGGCGGCACGGCCACGGACAACGTGCGGGCCGCTGTCCGTGCGGCGGCGGAACAGTTGGCCGCCGAAGCGCTTCCCCTGTAAGGACAAGACGGAGAGACCATGCGTATGCGACGGCTGAAGCACGGTGGGACCACAATCCTTGTCGGTATGATGGCGCTATTGCTCTGCTCATTGACGGCGGGCTGCGGCAAGAAGGCCCCGCCGAGGCTGCCCGATGTTGAAATGCCCGCCGGTGTCCGTAACCTGGCGGCCGCCCTGGCGGGCGGCGACATCGTATTGAACTGGACGCCGGCCGCCGCGGATAAGGCCGCAAACGTGGCCGGCTACCGGATCTACCGGTCGGCGGATCCGGTTACAGCGGATGTCTGCGAAGGCTGTCCGATCCTGTTCAAGCCCGTGGCCGACGTGCCCATGGCGGCAGGCGAGGCGGCCGCTCCGAAGATGACCTATCGGGAAGAACAATTGCCGGGCACGCGTTATCGCTTCAAAGTCGTGCCCGTTGACGCGCAGGGACGGCTCGGACCGGATTCCAACATCGTGGCCATCACCACGGATTGACGCGCGCAACAGGGAGGTTAGCATGCATCATTTCCAGTATAACGACGGCCGACTCTGCTGCGAAGGGGTGTCCATCGAAGCCATCGCCGAGCAGGTCGGCACCCCTTTTTATCTCTACAGCCATGCCACCCTGACCCGCCATTTCCAGGCCTTTGACCAGGCCTTCGAAGGCATGGACCGGATGGTCTGCTATTCGGCCAAAGCCAATTCCAGCCAGGCTGTCCTGCGGCTGTTCGCCGGGCTGGGCAGCGGCCTCGACATTGTTTCCGGCGGTGAACTCTACCGCGGCCTCAAGGCCGGGTTCGATCCGGCCACCATTGTCTACTCCGGTGTCGGTAAAACCGCCGCGGAGATCGACAGCGCCCTGGAACACGGCATTTTCATGCTGAACGTGGAGTCCCGGCCGGAATTGGAACTCATCAACGCGCGGGCCGGTGCCCTGGGGCGGTGCGCCCCCGTCGCCGTGCGCGTCAACCCGGACGTGGACCCCAGGACCCATCCCTATATTTCCACGGGGCTGAAGAAAAACAAATTCGGGTTGTCACCCCAGGCGGCCATCGAACTCTACCGTCAGGCCCGGGACATGGCGCATGTGGACGTCAAGGGCATCGATTGCCATATCGGCTCCCAGATCACCGAAGCCGCACCCTTCCGGGACGCCCTGGCGCGCCTGCGGGAGCTCATCGAGCAGTTGGCCCGGGAGGGCATTGCCATCCGGGTGGTGGACGTTGGCGGGGGACTGGGTATCACCTACCACGACGAGCAGCCGCCCCACCCGATGGACTACGGCACGGCCATCCGGGAGGGCCTGGCCGGGCTGGATGTGCGGCTGGTTCTCGAACCCGGCCGTGTTATCGTGGGCAATGCCGGCATCCTGGTTACCCGGGTGTTGTACCGCAAAGACGGCGACCAGAAACGGTTCATGGTGGTGGATGCCGGTATGAACGATCTGATCCGCCCCTCGCTTTACGATGCCTTTCACGACCTCTGGCCGGTGCGGGAGGCCGCCGGCGGTCAGCGGATCAGGGCCGATGTGGTAGGCCCCATCTGTGAGACCGGCGATTTTCTGTCCCGGGATCGGGATGTGCCGGATGCGGCCCCGGGGGATCTTTTGGCCGTGATGAGTGCGGGGGCCTACGGCTTTACCATGGCCTCCAACTACTGTTCGCGCCTGCGTCTGGCGGAGGTGATGGTGCGGGACGACGCCTTTGGCGTCATCCGGGAACGGCAAACATATGCGGATTTGATTCACGGGGAATCGATCCCCGATTTTCTTTAAGCGAGGTGGGCTGGTATGGAAATGATTCCCTTCACCAAAATGAACGGGTGCGGCAACGATTTTATCCTCATCGACAACCGCTCCGGGCGGGTGGCCTCCGATCCGGCCGATCTGGCGCGGCGCGCTTGCCGCCGGAAGCTTTCGGTGGGGGCGGACGGCCTGATCCTGATTGAAGACGCCGAAGGCTTTGACTTCCAGTGGCAGTTTTACAACTCCGACGGCAGTCGGGCGGAAATGTGCGGCAACGGGGCGCGCTGCGCGGCCCGCTTTGCACGCGATTTGGGCATCACCGGCTCGCAGATGACCTTTCAGACGGATGCCGGACCCATCCAGGCGGAAATGCGCGGCGACCAGGCCAAGGTCAAAATGACCCCGCCCGAGGATTGCCGACTTGACTACTGGATTGATCTGGATAGCGGCCCCCTGATGATCAGCAGCATCAATACCGGGGTGCCCCATGCGGTGGTGGCCATGGATGACCTGGCCACGGCGGATATCGTGCCCACGGGGCGGGCCATACGCTACCACGACCGGTTCGCGCCGGCCGGCACCAATGTCAATTTCGTGTCGTCCCTGGCCGAAGGCGCTCTCCAGGTGCGAACCTATGAGCGGGGTGTGGAGGACGAAACCCTGGCCTGCGGCACGGGATGTGTCGCCAGCGCTCTCGTGACAGCCGCTCTCAGGGAATGGACGTCTCCCATCCCGGTGACCACGCGCAGCGGCGGCGTTCTCACCATTCATTTCGAGCAGGAGGGCGACCGGTTCCGGGAGGTCTATATGGAGGGCGATGCCCGCATCGTCTACACCGGTGAACTTCATCCGGATGCGCTGCTGGCATGACACGGCCGGACGGAAAAGCCGGTTTGAATCCCCGTTGCGGCCATGTCGCCTATATCTCGGTGGGGTCCAACCTGGGGGATAAAACGGCCCATTGCCGGTTCGGCATATCCCGGGTGGCCGCCCACCCGGACATCGAACTGACGGCCACCTCGCCGTTTTACCGCACGGCGCCGGTGGACTATACCGACCAGGACTGGTTCGTCAATGCCGCCTTTCGTATTGCGACATCCCTGAGCCCCCACCAGTTGCTGGCGGCCACCAGTGCCGTCCAGGAAGAGGCCGGGCAGGGGGAGAAAGAAATTCGCTTCGGGCCCCGCATACTGGACCTGGATCTGATTTTCTATGACGACCTGGTCCTGGAAAGCGTGGACCTGGAGCTGCCCCATCCCCGCATGCACAAAAGGCGTTTTGTGTTGCAGCCCATCTGTGATATAGATCCCCATCTTGTGCACCCGCTCCTTGGATCCCACGTCGGCGAATTACTCGAAGGCCTGGGAGACGACGGGCAGGAGGTGATGCGGATCGATGCTTAAACTCATCATTATCGCGGTGGTGGGCTATGTTTTTTATCGGGCCCTGAAGTCCTGGATGATCGGCACCATGGCCCGGCCGGACGATTTGAACGGCCGCAGCGGAACCGCCGTCGATGACGTCCTGGTGCAGGATCCGGTGTGCAAGACTTACATTGCCCAGCGGAGCGCCATCCCTTTGCATGAAGGGGATGAAGTTCTTTATTTTTGCAGCGAAGCATGCCGCGAGCGCTACCGCCGTGAACACGCGTCTGAGAAGAAATCATAACCCTATTGAATGAATACCCAGCCAGGAGGATTGCGACCGAATGAAATTCTTCATTGATACCGCCAACATCGATGAAATCAAAGAAGCCAACGCCATGGGAATGGTGGATGGCGTGACCACCAACCCGACCCTGATCGCCCGCGAGAAAGGGGACTTCAAGGAAATCATCACCGAGATCTGCAAGGTTGTAGACGGCCCCATCAGCGCCGAGGTGATCAGCCTGGAGACCGATGGCATGGTTGCGGAAGCCCGTGAACTGGCCAAAATTCACGCCAACATCGTGGTGAAGATCCCCATGACCACCGACGGGTTGAAAGCCGTGCGCACCCTCACTGCGGAAGGCATCAAAACCAATGTGACCCTGGTTTTTTCGGCCCTTCAGGCCTTGATGGCCGCCAAAGCCGGGGCGACCTATGTCAGCCCCTTCGTCGGACGGCTCGACGACCTGTCCCAGGAGGGGATGATGCTGATCGAGCAGGTGGCCGATATTTTCAGCAATTACGCTTACGAAACCGAAATCATCGTGGCCAGCATCCGCAACCCGATGCACGTTCTCGACACGGCCCTGATCGGCGCCGATGTCGCCACGATACCGTTCAACGTTCTCAAGAAACTGGCGGCCCATCCGCTGACAGACAAAGGGATTCAGTCTTTCCTGGACGACTGGAAGAAGGCCGGCAACTAACCCCAACCAACAGCGAGCCCATGGTATGGAACTGTCGGAACGCCTTAAAAGCCATTTCAGCAATCCCAATAATCTGACCCTCTACCGGGTCTTGGCCATTCCCGGGCTGGTGGTGCTCCTGTTATTCCCGAACCGGTTTACCACCATCCTGGCCGCCCTGATTTTCAGCATTGCGTCCGTCACGGATGCCTTGGATGGTTTTTTCGCCCGGCGGCTGGGCCTGGAGTCGAGCTTCGGCAAGGTGATGGATCCGGTGGCCGACAAACTGCTGGTTTCTTCGGCCTTTATCATGATGACTTCGCTGGGCTGGGTGCCGGCCTGGATCGTGTGCATTATCATCGGGCGAGAGCTGGCGGTGACGGGTTTGCGCAACCTGATGGCCGAAAGCCACGAGGATGTCTCGGCCTCCAATCTCGGCAAGTACAAAACCGGTTTCCAGATCGCCGCCATCATCCCGTTGCTGATCCATTACCCTTATCTCGGCATTCAGTTTCACCTGATTGGCATGTTCTTTCTGTGGTGCGCCCTGCTGCTGACCGTGTGGTCGGGCGCCGATTATTTTCTTCGCTTCCGGGGTGTATTGAAATTATAATTTTTTTGTTGACATCAGACGCCGGAATCGATAGAAAGTCTTTTCTTAACTGAGCGGGAATAACTCAGTGGTAGAGTGCGACCTTGCCAAGGTCGAAGTCGCGGGTTCAAATCCCGTTTCCCGCTCCATTTTTTTTCTGGCGGCATAGCCAAGTGGTAAGGCAGCGGCCTGCAAAGCCGTTATTCGGCGGTTCGAATCCGCCTGCCGCCTCCAAAGACGCAACTTATCCAGCCTGCAAATTCCTCAAGGGAATTGCAGGCTTTTTTTATTTTGTAAAGAATGTGGAAAAGTGGAGAACTTGCCCGGCTGTCAGGCGATAATTTGCTGCCATACGAAATAAACCAGAAACCAGATCAGGGCGGAGAGGGGCAGGGCCAGGCAAATACCCCCAAAAAAGCGGTTGCGGGGAAAATGGATCGGCATTGCGCTTGGCGATAGGATGCGGAGGGTATCCTCTATATCATGTAAATCCGACCTGTCGGGATCGCCTTGGTCGGACATGCGGAACGGTTTGTCTTCGGCATAATGGGAAACGTTGGCATCATCATTGAAGAGATCTTGCATGCGAACTTCCTTCTGCCTTCAATGGCAGACGGCCTTTCCGAAATGATCCAAATGATCGTACAGATCATCCAGGGAAAACGGTTTAGGGAGAAACGCGGTGGAACAGGTGTCGGCCTCGGATTGGCGGCGGTTCTCAAGTTTGTCGGAATACCCGCTCATAAAGATGATTTTGATTTCCGGGTCGATGGAGCGGATGTCCTCGGCCAGTTCGAACCCGTTTTTGGAGCCCATTTCGATATCGGTAATCAGGATATCGGGTTTGAAACGCAGATAGGTGCGGTAGCCGTCTTCGGCACTGCAAGCGGTTTTGACCGTATAATTGATGTCTTCGATCGCTTCTTTGACAAGGGTTGCTACGCCTTCGAAATCATCGACCACCAGAACTTTTTTCAATGCGGGTGTCGTCATTGGGAACCACCTGAGTCTTGCTTATTCGAGATCGTGGGGAGGATTACCTGAATAGGACATAGCAAATATGGTGCCAGGCCGGCGGGAAGGGTACAATATATCGAAATTGTGAACTATTTTATCTATTCAGGCCCCGATGAAAGAGGCGGCGGCGTGACCTTTTTTGAACGTTGCGTCCATAAAAAGATACGATTTAGAAATCGTATTCCGGTTCGCCGGGATCCAGGGGGAGGATCGTTTCACTGCCGGTACCGGATTTCGCCGTGTTGGCCCTGGTGGACAGGGGGACATAGTAGAAGGCCAGTTTGGATCGGGGTTGATTGCGGTACTGTTTCAGCTTGATCTTCACCTCCAGGAAATCCCAGATGTAGATGGTCTGGTTGATGCGTAGCTGGGCGCGGGCATCCCCGTAGACGGTGTCCAGGTGCTTTTTCACCTTGGCGAAGTCCGCGGGGGAATTCAATGGCATGTAGGCGGCAAAATACTGCCCCTGGTAAAATCCGTAGATCAATTCCGACAGGGTGACGCCGGCAATGCTGTAAAAATCTTCGGCGCGTTTGTAATAATGGATATCGCCGCTGCGGGCGGTTTCGTGCAGGCCGCGGACATCTTCGATGGATGTGCCCCAGCGAATGCCGGAAAAGCCTTGCACCACGTCTTGCGCCGATCCGGTGGCAACCGTTCCCAGCAGGATAAACACGGTGAGTAGCGTCGATGTCGTTCGCATGATGATGGTCTTTCTTCAAGTATGGTGAGTCGTGCTTAACAGGTTCCTGTTGGTAGGCTCAGATACCATAGTTTTCTTTCGCAACCAAGCCCCTCATTTTCGGCGGTACCGGGAAGGCGCCCTGTTAAAATCATTCCACCCTGTTAACCGCCACCGTGCTTTTTGTTTTGGTTCGCAGTTTCGACAGGGTCGTCAAAATTCGCGACGGTGGCCTCACCGGGATAAAATTTTGCGCACCATGTGGTGGCGGTTGGTGATAGTGCGGCCACAGGCAGGCAATTAGGTCCTTTCGAATGTCAACGCCACTCCCCTGGGCGGCTCGGGGAAGCGGCCATCCTGGTAGACGATCCGGCCGTTGACGATGGTCAGATCAACCGTCGATTGGAAACGGTGGCCTTCAAAAGGGGACCACCCGCATTTGGCGAAGGCCGTGCCGGGTTCCACCGTATGGGGACGCTCGAGATCCACCAGCACCAGATCGGCCCAGTAGCCCTCGCGGATAAAGCCACGCTCCTGGATAGCAAACAAACGGGCCACGGCATGGCTGGTTTTTTCGACGATCAGGGGCAGGGGCAGCACGCCCTGGTGATAATGCTCCAAAAGGGAGGGCAGGGCATCCTGGACCAGCGGTAGTCCGGAAGGGGAATTGAAGTAAAGGTTTTGCTTCTCTTCCCGGGTATGGGGGGCGTGATCCGTGGCGATGATGTCGATCCGTCCCTCTATGACGGCCCGGAGCAGGGCCTGGCGGTCGCTTTCCCCCTTGATGGCGGGGTTGCATTTGATGCGCGCGCCGCGGGTCGGGTAGTCGGCGTCACTGAAAAAAAGATGGTGGGCGCAGACTTCCGCCGTGATGGATTTCTGATTGGTGGGCGCGGTGCTGAAAAGAGACATTTCATCGGCCGTGGTCAGGTGCAGGACATGCAGGCGTGTGCCGTGGCGCCTGGCCAGATCCACCGCCAGGGAAGATGATTTCAGGCAGGCCTCACGACTGCGAATCTCCGGGTGGCAGTGCATGGGCACATCATCGCCGTAGCGCTCCCGGAAACGGGCTTCATTGGCGACGATGGTGGGTGTGTCTTCGCAGTGGGTGGCCACGAGAACGGGGGCCTCGGCGAAGATCTTTTCCAGCGTATCGGGGTCATCCACCAGCATATCGCCTGTGGAGGCGCCCATGAAAACCTTGACGCCGCAAACTTTCAGCGGATCGAGGGATTTGACCGCTTCGATATTGGTGTTGGTGGCGCCCAGGTAAAAGGCATAGTTGGCGTGGGCCGTGCGGGCTGCAATGGCGCGTTTGGCTTCCAGGGCCTGGTGGTCGGTGGTGGTGGGGTTGGTGTTGGGCATTTCCATGAAGCTGGTAATGCCGCCGGCCACGGCGGCCCGGGATTCCGAGCCGATATCCCCCTTGTGGGTCAGCCCCGGCTCCCGGAAATGCACCTGGTCGTCAATCAGGCCAGGCAGCAAAGCCCGTCCATTGGCGTCGATGACCGTATCCGCCGCCCGCCCGCTCAGGTCGCCGCCCACGGCTTCGATGCGGCCCTTATCTATCCATATGTCGCCCCTGGTAATGTGCTGTTCGTTGACGATTTGGGCATTGGTGATGAGCAGGCGTGACATGGGGGACTCCAATAAATGGTTTTTATTCGGTCCAGAAAACTTGGTCCTCTGGGCCAGGTCAGAGATAATTGGCTCCGCCGTAATCGTCGTATAGGAATTCAGGCGTCAGAATCCAGAATTCAGAATAAGGTTTTCGCCTTCGGCGCATTCGATTTTTTTCAAAAGACGGAGCGAAGCGACATCAAAATCCTTCTGGCTCCTGAATTCTGTCTTCTGATGCCTATTGTTTCTCGCGATTGGAGCATCCCCCCTTCCAGGGGGAACCCAACGCCGGGTCCTCCGGGCCCGGATATATACCTGTCATTCCGGAATTGAACCGGAATCTGTTGTATTTTATTGCTTCGGCAACTCAATAGACCAACACGCCTGTCATCCCGGCGAAAGCCGGGATCTTGTTGCAAGCCTTGGACCGGCATGGAGGAGATTCCGGCTTTCGCCGGAATGATGTCGAAAAGGAGATTTCGATTTTTCATTATCATGGGGGGGTATGACGATGCAATGCAAGGCTTGCGGGACAGTTCCGTTAACTCCTCCTAAGATGGCGTCTGAGCATCCTTTTTTCAATCGGATGTTGAAAACAGGGGATTGGTTTTGCGATGTGGTTGCCATTTGGCGGCGATCCATTTATGGTGGCGGCCGCGCATGGCAGGGCTGACGGAAATCCCCTGCGCCATGCCGGATGCATCGAAAACCTACCAAGGGAGACAAACCATATGCGGGCTGAAATTCTTTCCACGGGTGACGAGGTGCGCTCCGGCGCCATCGCCGATACGAATGCCGCCGCCATTGCCGAAGCGCTCGAGTCCGGCGGCATCACTGTCATGCGGCATACCTGTGTGGGTGACGATACGGAGCTGATTGCCGAGGTATTGCAGGCGATGGCCCGGCGCGCGGAAGTGGCCGTGGTCACCGGCGGCCTGGGGCCGACAATGGACGATGTGACCGCGGCGGCCGCGGCCCTGGCGGCCGGTGTCGCGCTGAGAGAAGACCCGGAGGCATTGACACAGATGGAAAGATTCTTTCGGTCCCGGGGCCTGGAAATGACCGCGGCCAACCGCAAACAGGCCCTGCTGCCCGACAAGGCCGTGGTTCTGGAAAACAAGAACGGCACGGCCCCGGGGTTCCGTATGCAGCTCGGGGATTGCCGGCTGTATTTTTTGCCGGGGGTCCCCCGGGAGATGAAACCCATGCTCGCCCGCCATGTTTTAAAGGACCTGAAGGCGCATCAGCAGGCCGAAGGCCGGTTCCATCGGGTGGATGTGGTCACGACATTCGGCCTGCCCGAATCCGTGGTGGGGGAGGAATTGCGGGATCTGGCGGCTGCGGACAGCAGGTTGCAGATCGGGCTACGGGTGCTGTTTCCCGAGATTCACATCCGGATTTACAGCCATGGGAAACGGGAAGAGGGCCTGGAAACGCGGATTGGAGAACTCAAGATCGCCATCCGGGAACGGTTGGGGAAACGGGTCCTTTCCGAAGAAGGGCGGCGCTTGCCCGAGGTGCTCGGCGGTATGCTGCTCGACCGCGGCGCCACCCTGGCCCTGGCCGAAAGCTGCACCGGCGGGCTCATGGCCAAACAGCTGACGGACGTGGCGGGCAGTTCCGGCTTTTTCCTGCTTTCCGCCGTCACCTACGCCAACGCTGCCAAGAGAGCGGTTTTGGGGGTCGGCTCGGAAACCCTGGCGCAATATGGCGCGGTAGATGAAACCACGGCCCGTGAAATGGCGGAGGGCGCCCGGCGGGTCAGCGGGGCCGATTATGCCCTGTCCACCACCGGCATTGCCGGGCCGGACGGGGGCAGCGATGACAAACCGGTGGGAACGGTCTGCATCGGTCTGGCAACACCGGAGGGCTCTACCGCCTTCCGCTATGGCTTTTCCTTTGGCGATCGGGACATGAACCGGCGCATCTTTGCCGCCATGGCATTTGACCGGCTGCGGCTGTATTTATCGGGATTGTTGCCTCTCAAAAAAGTGAGGACCTGATGCGCACCCCGATTTGCGATCGTCAACCGGAAAGGCAGTGTCGGCAAAAGCATCCCGTTCATCAATCTGGACGGGAGATTGGTCCACCGGTTCCTTAGCCGTCTGCCGGTCCTCCCCCCGCTTTCTCCCTTGAAATAATGCGGCTTTTTCCGCTATAAATTTTCGTTTTGGCTCGAACTGGCTTGCGGTACAGCACTCGTGGTGCCGGAAGCGATAAATGCCGCCCGTGGTGAGTGGGGTAGATATGGTCGTGATGGTTGGATTTTTGGTCTGCGTGGCCGTCTATTTGTTGCTGACATTGATATTGACCTATTTCGTCCAGCAGTATCCCCGTAATCCGGTCGCGGACCCACCCGACTGGGGCCAAGTGGAGGATCTGCGGCTCAAGGCCGTGGACGGCGGATCCATCGAGGTATGGCGGGTGCGTCCGGAGGGGCCCAGCCGCGGGACGATTCTCTTCATGCATGGCTGGGGGCGCAATCGGGACCGCATGGTGGGCCGGGCGCGCATTTTTGCAAGCTGGGGCTTCACCACTGTCATGCACAGCGCCCGGGATCACGGCAACAGTTCGCCCAGCCGTTTTATGAACATCATGAAGTTTGCCGAAGATATCGAAACCGTTCTGGCCTGGCTGGACGAACCGGTGGTTTTGTACGGGCACTCCGCCGGGTCAGGGGGCGCCCTGATTGCGGCCGCGCGCAATCCCGGTAAAATTCGGCTGTTGTTCCTGGAGGGCGTATTTGCCGACACCTACGAAGCCCTGATGCACCTCTATACCTGGGCCAGTCCCTTTTTCGGACGAAGCTGCGGCCCGATGATTCTCTTCTGGATGAACCTCTTTTACGGGGGACGCTTGAAAAAAATGACCCCCTGCCGCCTGGCAGCGGATATCCGGGTGCCGGTCATGCTGATTCACGGCGAAAAGGACGGCCGCTTTCCGTTGCGTTTCGCTTATGAGCTCAAAGCCTGCTTTAACGCCGCCCCGGTGACCCTTTATGCGGCTTCCGGGGCAAACCACAGTTCTTCTTCCGCAACACCCGGCTATGGGCCGGCCGTGCGTCAATTTCTCGAAGACCACGGGGCGTTGTCTGCCGATTCGACGAGATCTAACCATGCCAACTGACGAGAATTTATTCATAAGAGCGGGGTGGGTGGCGGATGGCAGCGGCAATGCTATTCAGAAAGATATGGTCATCGAGATCCAGGGGGAGGGCATCCGTGGTTGCCGGCCGGTCCGGGAAGGGGACTGCCGCCGGCCGGACCTGGACCTTGGCGATTGCCTGCTTATGCCGGGCCTGATCGACTGCCACGTCCATCTTTTCATGTCCGGCAAGGCCGACCCTGACATGCGTCAATGGCAGCTGGCCGCCCCCTACGACCCCATGGCCGAGGTGCTTGCCGCCCACCTGGACCAACATCTGGCCAGCGGCGTGGCGGCCATTCGTGACGGGGGGGATTATGGGGCCCATGCCCTGCGGTTCAAGCAGGAGGAAATGCCCGGGGGGCGATGGCCCCTGACGGTGCATGTGGCCGGTCGCGCCTGGCGCCAAACCGGCCGCTACGGCAAACTGATCGGCCGCTCCCCCGGCAATGGCCAGGGCCTGGCTCAGGCCGTTGCCGCTTCGACCGAGGCGGTGGACCATATCAAGATTGTCAATTCCGGCCTGAACAGTCTGAAAATCTACGGGAAACAAACCGCCCCCCAGTTCTCCACCGAAGAACTGCGAGCGGCGGTGCAGGCCGCGGAAGCCCGCGACAAGAAGGTGATGGTGCATGTCAACGGTGCCGAACCCGTGCAGCGAACCATTGCGGCCGGCTGCCACAGCATCGAACACGGCTTTTTCATGGGGACGGACAACTTCAAGCGCCTGGCGGATGCGCCGACCTTCTGGGTGCCCACGGCGGTCACCATGGCGGGCTACGCCCGGCATGCCCCGCCGGGGAGCATCGAAGCGGATGTGGTGCGCCGCAACCTGGACCATCAACTGGACCAGGTGCGCCAGGCCCGGGAACTGGGCGTCAAGGTCGCGGTGGGGACGGACGCCGGCACCATCGGTGTCCATCACGGCCGTGCCGTTCGGGAGGAAATCGATCTCCTGCTGACCGCCGGTTTCACCATTCCGGAAGCGGTTCGGTGCGCCACCCGGAACGGGGCCCTGCTGATGGGGCTGAGCCGGACGGGGAAGATCGCCCCGGGTTTCCGGGCGACCCTCCTGGCCCTGCCCGGCGGCCCCGAAGCTTTTCCGCAAAACCTGTCCGCTCCGGCCCTGTTCATGATCGATGGCCACACCCAGTTCGATCATCGCGCTTAGCCCGAATATTTCATGAAATATTCGGGTTGGCCGGCCATCACGGTTATCGGCATAAAGATCAAATAATATCGGAAGAGACGGGTTCGTTTACGGCCAATATCCATTCGGCCTTCCATTGAGAACTGCCAGGATCCAGATGCAGGCCAGATTCGTCAGACGTTCGAGATCAAGGCTTGCAAGTGCCTGAGGAGAGAGGCGTACGACGGTACGCCGCACGGACGAAGGGCGACGCGTAACGCAGATATTCGGACGTCTGACGAATCTGGCCGTATTTTTCTTTTAGCCCGCCATCTTTTGTGGATGAACCATGGATATTCTACCGATCCGGAGTGATTGGTTTTGTTATTCCTTTTCTTTTCCGGAAAAGAAAAGGAATCAAAAGAAACCGCCCGCGCCCCGCTTTATCCTGCGCGTCGTCGGTGCGGCCGGAGCACGCGGAAACTCGCCCCGCTTTCAGCGGGACTCAGACAGTCCGCGCGCTTTTTTCCGTCCGCCCCGCCGATGCTCGGCGCGGGACAAAGGGAAACCAAAAGCGGCAAACCATTTTAAAACCCCCTTCGAGGGGTCTACCTGAGGCACCGCTCTGCGGGAGGATCCTCACTCTGCCATCACGGTTATCGGCATAAAGATCAAATAATAACGGAAGAGACGGGTTCGTAAAACGCCTGAGATCAAGGCGTGCAAATTCCGAGAAGTGAGGCGTACATAAGTACGCCGCAGCGACGAGGAATGCAGCACAACGCCGATATCGGGTGTTTGACGAAGCCGTCCTCAGTCGTCGATGACGGGGACGCTTAGCCGAATGCGAACCGGCCGCTTCCGAAGGTGTTTCGCCTTGGCGGAATTCAGGAAGGACTTGAGGGCGGCTTTGGCATCGTGGGCATCCTCGTGTCGTTGGAAAAAGGCTTTCAGGTCTTTGATTTCAGGATAGACCCGATCGATGCGTTCCCAGCGGTTGGGGGCCATCTTGGCTTCCAGGGCGTAGAGCGCGCCTTCTTTTTCAACCGCCAGCAGACATACCTGTTCACCCAGTCTTTTTTCGAGATCGCGAATGGCCTTGAGATCGTCCGGGCTGAGTTGGGCAACTTTGACATTCAGCATGGGATTTACCTATGGGTTGGTGCTGGTTGGGTCAACGGTCGGAACCATGCCAGGGTGGCTTCCACGAATTGCTGCTGATGAACTGCCTGGCTGAGACGATGGTCCCCACCGGCGATGATCAACTGCTGCTTGGGCTCACCGGCCCGTTCCAAAATTTTATCCGCATGGGCCGGCGGGATGACGTCGTCCCTGTCGCCGTGAATGACCAGGATACCGGTGACGGATCCGATGGCTTCGACGAGGTCGAACTGAAAAGCGTCCTTGTAGAACAGGGGCTCCACCACCGGTTCGTGCGCTTTGGCCGCGGCCAGAATGGAACGGCTGTCCACCGGCGCAGCCAGGGTGACCAGGCGCTGGGGGGTGAGTGCGCCGGCCGCGGCCAGACAGGTTGCCCCGCCGAGGCTGCTGCCGAACAGTCCCAATCCGGTGCCCAGGTCAAAGGTTTTGCGCAGAAAGGTTACGGCGTCCACCAGGTCGTTGCGGCGCCCCGCCAGGGTGGTGACCTCCGCAAAACGGCCCTCGCTGCGTCCGCAGCCCCGATGGTCGAACCGGAAATAGGCCAGGCCCATCCGGCAGCACCCGCGGGCCAGTTCGTATTGTTTGGGAGAGGCACCGCTGCTGTAGAGGCCGTGGGATCCGACCACCAAATGGGGACGCGGCTGGTCGGGCAGGTGCAGGGTGCCCTGGAGGCGCAGACCATCCGACCGGAACGTCAGTTCGGTTTCATTTCCGGGGCCGGCGTTTGCCGGCTGAGGTGAGGTTGGCATGAAAAAATCGCTATTCCTGGGTTGAAAGGATTGATTTGGCGGTCCGCCTCGTATAAAGGATCTCGCATTTCGGGCAGCGCTGACACGCTGCCCGGTAAGATGTTAAATCGCCTTAGGCGAACAACAATGAATCGAGCGTATTGAAGCATGACAGTAAAAAAAGGTCAAATTATCGATGTCGAGGTAGCGGATCTTGCTTTCGGAGGCAAGGGGCTGACCCGGGTGGACGGGATGGCCGTGTTTATCGACCAGGCCGTGCCCGGCGATCATGTCCAGGCCCGCGTATTCAAAAAACGCAAACAGTATGCTGAAGCCCGCGTGACCCAGCTGATCCGGCCTTCGGCGGATCGGGTCGACCCGCCCTGTGAATACAGCGGATTCTGCGGGGGGTGCAAATGGCAGTTTCTCCGCTATGACCGCCAGCTGGTTTATAAACGCCGCCATGTGGCGGAAGCCCTGGATCATATCGGTGGATTGAAGGACGCCATCGTCCATCCCGCGCTGCCGGCCGATCCGATATTCGGCTACCGCAACAAGATGGAATTCTCCTGCTCCGATCGGCGCTGGCTTCTGCCGTCGGAATTGGGGCAGGCGGACCAGGATATCAGCTTTGCCCTGGGGCTGCATGTGCCCGGCACCTTCCACAAGGTGCTCGACAACCGGGCCTGTCTGCTCCAGCCGGATCTGGGCAACGCCATCCTTGCGGAAGTCCGGCAGGGCATGCGGGCATCGGGTCTGCCGCCCTACGGCCTGCGCAGCCATGTCGGCTTCTGGCGGTTTCTGATGCTGCGGCACTCCGTGGCGGAGGATCAATGGCTGGTCAATTTCATTACCGCCGCCGAAGACATGGCCGCGATCAGACCCCTGGCCGAGAAGCTCATGGCCGCGTATCCGCAAATCGTTGCGGTGGTGAACAACATATCTGCCCGCAAAGCCGCCATTGCCGTGGGGGAATACGAGGTGCCGGTGGCGGGCCGGAGCAAGCTGACCGATCGCATCGGGGCGTTTGAATTCGAAATCTCCGCCAACTCCTTTTTCCAGACCAACACCCGTTCGGCCGCTCTCCTGTATGGCAAGGTCAAGGAATTTGCCTGCCTTTCCGGGACGGAATCCGTGCTGGATCTCTATAGCGGCACCGGCACCATTCCCATTTTCCTGGCCGAGGGGGCCCGGGAGGTGGTGGGGATGGAAATCGTCCCCAGTGCGGTGCAGGATGCCGAGCGCAACTGCCGCACCAATGGCATCGACAACTGCCGTTTCGTGCTGGGGGATATCCGTGACCAGCTGGCCGCCCTGGACGTGGCGCCGGATGTCATGGTTATCGACCCGCCCCGGGACGGCATGCACAAGGATGTCTTGAAACAGGTCATGCAGACGGCGCCGCAACGGATCGTCTATGTTTCCTGCAATCCGGCCACCCTAGCACGGGACATCAACACCCTCAAGGACCTGTATCGTATTGCGGAAGTTCAACCGGTGGACATGTTTCCCCACACCTGGCATATCGAGAGCGTCGCACGGCTGGAAAGACGCTAGCCCGAACATTTCATGAAATATTCGGGATAGCGGCATAGATTGTCGCGAGGGCAGGAATTAAATGGTTCCAATAAAAAAGTTCGTCTTGCCAAATAATTCTTGACATGCCTTTCCGATTGCCCTATTGAGGCCGGTATAACATTAATGATGGGTTTGATGACGATGAGTCTACCGCACATGCCGCTGATTATGGCCTCCCGGGGAAGCAAAGTCCGACTGGTGTCGGTCAACGGGGGGAAACAGATGACCTGCCGCCTGGCTGCCATGGGCCTGTTACCCGGTGTAGAAGTTGAAATCATCAGCAACTCCCCCGGCGACCCTTTCATCCTCGATGTGCGGGGCAGCCGGCTGGTCTTGGGACGCGGCATGGCCCACAAAATTCTCGTCTGCTGACACCCCGCGGTTTTCCTGCCCCGCCTGCCTTCCACCGCTGTTTGCCTTCACAGAATCCTTCTGTATGCAAATCCTATATTCATAATTAATTCAAGTATTTATAGTTTTAACAGTGATGCAGGTGCTAAAGGACGGGGCTTGCCGTTTCAACGTCAAGCCAGATGCCAGATCGGCGTCCGGGACAGGTACCGATCCGGCATGTCGTGGTCACCGGTGTGAAGCGTAAGAAGTTAAGAATCCCGCCCGGAATGACAGAGCAAATCAAGCCTTGCGTTGCCAATTGGTGGGCATGTCAACCGTCCTTCACGCTGGTGAGGATGGCGGCCATTTGAAGTAGGTGAGGGAGGGAGCCCCTTTACCCCGAAGATGTCATGCAATTTCCGGGTTAAGCCAGGCCGATCAGGCGTCCACCGTTGTAGACGACGAAGGCCATGACCCAGGCCACGGCTGTGGTGTACCCGACACTGAAGAGCATCCACTTGGTGGAATTGGTTTCCTTGCGAATGGTGGCCACGGTGGCAATGCAGGGGACATAAAGCAATACGAAGATCATCATGGAAAAGGCGGCCAGGGGCGTCATGCCGGATTTTAACAGGGCTTCCCGCAGGGCTTCGGAGCCCTCTTCGTCGACCGCGTGCAGGACCCCCATGGTGCTGACCACGATTTCTTTGGCCACAAATCCGGCCAGCAGGGAAACTCCGCCCCGCCAGTCAATGCCCAGCGGCGCGAAGACAGGCGCAATTCCCTGGCCGATTTGTCCCATGAAGGAATTGGCCGTTTGTTCGGCCCGCATGGCCCGCTGCACCTCCAGGAGCCGCTCTGATTTTTCTTTTTCCAGAGCGGGTTGATCTTCAGCATCGGCCCGCGCTGTTTTCTCGGCATAGGCCGCCTCGATATGGGCCATGGCGGCAGGGTAGTCATGGGTAAATGTGGTGGTGCGGGGAAACGCCGACAGGGCCCAGATAATGATGGAGCCCACCAGAATGACGCCGCCCATTTTTTTGAGAAACATTTTGCTGCGGTCCCACATGTGGATCAACAGGGATTTTAGCATGGGGACGCGGTAGGGGGGCAGTTCCATCACAAAGGGGGCGTCGGCACCCCGCAGGAGGGTGGTGCGGAAAAGCCGGCCGGATACAATGGCGATGACAATCCCCAGGAGATAGATGGCAAAAATGACGGTGCCGGCGCGGGCGCCGAAAAACGTGCCGGCCAGGACGATATACACCGGCAGCTTGGCGGAACAGGACATGAACGGGGTGATCAGGATGGTGAGCAGGCGGTCTTTCTCGCTCTCCAGGGTGCGGGCTGCCATGACGGCCGGAACGTTGCAGCCGAATCCCATGAGCATGGGGATGAAGGATTTGCCGTGGAGGCCGATCAGGTGCATGATTTTATCCATCAAAAAGGCGCAGCGCGACATGTAGCCCGTATCTTCGAAAAGGGCGATGCAGAAAAAGAGGATCAGGATGTTGGGCAGAAATACAATCACGCTGCCCACGCCGGCCAGGATGCCGTTGATGAACAAATCTTTGACCAGGCTGTCCGGCAGGGCATAGTCGATCAATGCCGCCAGGCCCCCCACACCGCTTTCAATCCAGTCCATGGGGTAGGCGCCCAAGGTAAAAGTCAGCTGGAACATGGCCCAGATGAAGAAAATAAAGATGGGAAAGCCGATAAACCGGTTGGTCAGCACCCGGTCGATATTGCGGGAGGTATCGATGCGCCGGCGGGAGGAAGTCGAAAAAACCTCTTTCATGATGCCGGCGATAAACCCGTAGCGCTCATCCGTCAGCACGATTTCCGGATCTTCATCGTAGCGCGCCTGCAACGTCTGGCGCTGGGAGGCTGTCTTTGACATCAGAGCGTCGAGCGCATCCGTGGGAAGGACCGTCGGGAGCCGGTCCACGACGACCTTGTCGTTTTCGAGCAGCTTGACGGAAGCCCAGCGCGGATCATAAGGGCTTTCGTGCTCCATATGGGGCGTCAGAAGGGTTTCCAGTTCGGAAATGGCGGCTTCGATATCGTTGGAATAGCGGACTTTGCGATGCCGGGACGGCGCTGTGTCTGACACCGCCAGTTCGATCGCCTTTTGCAGGAGATCCTCCACTCCCTGGTTTTTGTTTCCCACCGTGGCGTGCACCGGCACATCCAGGAGTTCGGAGAGTTTGTCCGCATCGATCTTGTAGCCGCGCGCCGTGGCCACGTCGGACATGTTCAGGGCAAAGAGGACCTTGGATCGTCCCAGCTCCCTTAGTTGGGTCGCCAGGTAAAGGCTGCGTTCCAGGTTGGAGGCATCGATAATGTCGATGACCACATCCGGGCACTGGTCCAGGATATAGTCCCGGGCCACGATTTCTTCGATGGAAAAGGGGGTCAGGCTGTAGATGCCGGGCAGATCGATGATCTTGAGGTCGTAACCGAATTTGTGGACGCGGCCTTCTTTTTTTTCAACCGTAACGCCGGGCCAGTTGCCCACCTTCTGCCGGGTGCCGGTGATGTTGTTGAATATGGTGGTTTTGCCCGCGTTGGGATTGCCGGCCAGGGCGATGGTGATGGCATTCTGGTTCATGGTGACGGGTTACTCCACAACTTCAACTGTGATTTCGGAAGCTTCGGCAACGCGAAGGGAAACGTGGAAGCCCTTGACAATGACCTCCAAAGGATCTTTCAGAGGGGCGTATTTTTCCACGAACAGCTCGGTTCCGCGGGTCATGCCCATTTCCAGGATGCGGCGGCGCAGGGCACCGCCGCCGCCAACGGCGACAATGCGGGCGCGCTGCCCCTCGGCCACCTTGCTCAACGGTTTGTGTATGAATTGACGGGTTATCATCAACGAGCCCTAACGTTTAAAGTTCGTAAGCAACCTCACAGACATTAAATTGGCGACTATCGGCCAATTACCAAAATTTTGCAATATTTTTTTGGCGACCTGAACTTTTTTAGTGGCCGGTAATCATGAGGGAAAAACAAAAAAAAACAGATAGATGAGAAAATGTGGGAGGATCTGGATATAAAAAATAGGGGCGGGTGTCATGGACGACAACTGGAAAATTAAAAAAATGTAACTATTCTACTGTCATGGTCTCTAAAGGACCAGAAAGCAACTGCCATATTGCTTTCATCATACCTCCTTCCTCCATAAGCGGCCCCGGTTTTCCGGGGCCGCTAAACTTTGGACGGCTCACCTGGTTTCAAAAAAACACAGATTGGCAATACCGGACGGGAAACATTCTGCAGGATGGTTGGAATGCCCGGTTTGGCGATGCAATCGATCCCTGCGGATGATAACAGAAACCCGCGGGTTCCTCTTCAACCCGGATATTTCATGAAATATGCAGGTTAAACGGTCATGGGGCTGACGGTGCAAGGATCGGAATCATTGATGGAATTCGAATAGTGCTTGCATATCGGGCAGAATTTGCGGGGCGTGCCCCGACCGGTCCACAATAGCTTGACACGATGACGGGCCCCGCACTTGGGGCAAATGCATTCAGTGGATTTTTCACTGAGGCAGATGTTTTGAATGCATTCGATTCCCTTTTCGGCATCAGTGGTACCTTTTTCTGTTTTCATCTTTTTTCTCCCGAAAAAAGTTTAGGTAAGGGGGGCTGAAGCGCCCCAAGTGAGCCTCGATTTCGAAAACTGAACCCTGCTGCATGTGACACCGTATGGCTATATTGCTATGCTGCTGTTTTTTGCCGAACCCCCGTTTGGTCATCGACCACGGTACGGCAGTACCGGACCCCGGCCCCATAATCGTAATCCGCCGGATCCAACCTCAGGCGTCTGGACCAGCGCACCTCGGCGCGACAACCGCCGCCATCCTTGCTGGATAACGTCGCCTCGTTGCAGATGCGGAGAATCGTCCCCCGGCGGACCCTTAAATTCGACTCGAAATACAACCCGTTTTGGCCGTAATTCATCACCACCGCACCCACCAGCTCACCCTCCTGGGTTTCCAGGATCACTGGCTCTTCATGCTGGAAACGCCTTGACCGGCGTTTATCCCGTTCCATGCTCCTTGGTTCATCCTCATGGTCGCCAAACAAACAGAAATCCGCTTCGTGCAGCCGCCCCGCACATAATGGCCTCCTGTCTTTGGTCATGATCTGATTCCTTTCTTCTCATATTTGCGCACAAGATCGGCGATGGCTTCCTCCAGCAAAACCCCGAGGGATTTGTCCGTATCCACGGCCAGGTGCTTGAGCGCCTTGATGCGCGCTTCATCCACCCGGGTTGAAAATGTCTTCTTCTGAGCCATGTAAGAAAGCCTACAATAAAGAAAAAAATAAATCAATAAAAATATAAATAAAATAAAAAATAATAATGTAAAAATAAAAATACAGAATGTAAGAATTAAAGCAACCAAAAAAGTAAGAATTCTTAATTTTTGCGCTGCGATAGAATCGAGATTATCGTCGGAATTCGCTGAATCAATATTTGGGAATAGGGTGGGGAAAGGCACCCCATGCTGCGGAAGGGTAGGGGGGTGATGGCCTTTCAGGAGAATTACCGAGGATGGCGCTTCAATGTTTTTGGTTGGGGTGTAACATCATCCTTGCTAAGTGCAGGGACGGCTGTTTGTGACGGCAACCGGAAGGGGTGTTTCAACATGCTTTTGATGTAGGGATGAGAGGCTTTCGATGACTTGACATACCGAAGGCGTTTGCGTTTATTGGCGTAATTTGGGATATAGATGGATATTCGAGATGGTGACGCAAAATTGACAACGTGGTCTGGTGCTGGCCGACAATTTTTTGCCGCCATCGACAGTTTGAAACCAAGAACATGTACAATCGGGAGGGAATTATTCGATGAGTGCGGTGGCCAAACTGATCGTTGCCGGAATGCTTTTCCTGGGAGCCGGGTTGTGTGTCTACGGATATATAGCGGAAAAGCTGGTCAATATATCGTTTTTCAGTGCCTTGCTGGTGAGTGCGGCATGTGCCGGCATTTTCCTTTTTTTTGCGTTTTTCGATCCCGAAAAATAAGAACCGGGCGCATGTCTTCTAATTTGGGGTAAAGCGCATGCGTACAACATGGGTTGAACGTCGGCTGTGACATCCTGTAAGTGCCGGTCTTGGATGGGATAGCGAAGGCTACCGAATAGCCATATAGAGGGAATGCAACATTTTGATCCGTGGGTATACCGGATGTGTCTATAAAAAAATGGCGGAAGTGCATGGGAATCGAACCCACCCGGGACGGTTTTAACGCCCCACACCGGGTTTGAAGCCCGGGAGCCCCACCAGGTAGCTGCGCACTTCCGCGTCAGGGGTGCTTATAACGGTCTGGAGAACCTTTTGTCAATGATTCAAAAAACGCCTGCGTTGCATTGCCGGTCGGCCGCTGCCCAAACGGATTCGATCGGCGGCCGCAAGGTTAAAGGATGACAAGATGATCGATGCCAACCGGATGGTGGAAAGCTTTATGGATCTCGTGCGGATCGACAGTGTCTCCCGCGAGGAGGGACGCTTGGCCGCCTACCTGCAGAAGCAGCTGGAAGCATTGGGGGCTGAAACCGTTTTCGATGGATCCGCCGGGCAAACGGGCAGTGACACCGGCAACCTGATTGCCCGCTTTAACGGGCACGGGGATCAACCCCCCCTGCTTTTAAGCGCCCATATGGACACAGTCGAGCCCGGGCGCGGCATCCAGCCGATATTGAAAAGCGGCCGGATCACCAGCGACGGGACAACGATTTTAGGGGCCGACGACAAAAGCGCCATCGCCATTCTGCTGGAAGCGCTGCAGGTCATCAAAACATCCGGGCGGCCGCATCCCCCCTTGGAGCTCGTGTTTTCCACATGCGAAGAGATTGGCCTGCTGGGTGCCAAAAACCTTGACTGGTCCCTGATATCCGCTCGCCAGGGCTATGTACTGGATACCCGCGATCCGGAAGGACTGGTGGTGCGGGCGCCATCAGCAAACCGTCTCAAATTTACCGTCGTGGGCCGGGATGCCCATGCCGGATCGACTCCGGAAAAGGGCATCAGCGCCATCCTGGTCGCCGCCCAGGCCATTGCCACGCTCGAACTGGGGCGCCTGGACGCGGAAACCACCTGCAATCTCGGGGTGATCAAAGGCGGGGATGCGACCAATATCGTTCCCAAAATCGTCCAGGTGGATGGCGAAGTGCGCAGTCATGACGATGGCAAACTGGCTGAAGTGACCCAGCACATGATTAACGCGTTTGAAAAGGCGGCGGCATCCCATCCGGAACGGCGTCAGGGGGAGCTGCCCTGGGTGAACGTGGATGTGCATCCGGACTTCAAACGCACCCATATCCCTAACGATCATGCCGTCGTTGAAATGGCCCGCGCGGCGGCCGCACGTTTGGACCGTCCTCTCAGCCTGCAGGTGGCCGGTGGCGGATCCGACGCCAACGTGTTTTTCCAGCAGGGGATTATGACGGGCGTATTGGGCACCGGCATGACGGACGTGCACTCGGTGCGCGAGTATGTCGAACTGGAAGACATGGTCAAGGCCTGCCAGATGGTGCTTGAAATTCTGGATATCTATCATCAATCCTGATTGGTGCGGAAACAGCCAACGCGGCAGGCAAACCGCCAACTGGCCATTGACAAATACCAGTGCGGGATATAGACACGGGCCATGCTTTTCCGGGATCGATGGATTCTATTCTTGGCCACGGGATGTGGTACAGGGAAAATACCGGCCGCGCCCGGTACTTTCGGCTCTTTAATCGGCCTTTTGCTGGCGTGGTGCGTCTCCGGATGGCATGGTGCCCCACTGGTGTTGTTCATTGTCGTTTTTTGCGCCCTGGCAGTATGGGTGTCGCATAAGGCCGAACGCCTCCTGGGGGGCAAAGACCCCGGCGCCGTCGTTATTGATGAAATTGCCGGCATGCTGATCGCCTGTGCCGGGATTCCCCTGACGGCGACGACAGCGGTAATCCTGTTTGGCCTGTTTCGTCTGTTCGATATTCTCAAACCGTTTCCGGTGGGATGGCTGGACCGGCGGCTTTCCGGCGGTGTGGGGATTGTTGCGGATGACCTGGCCGCCGGACTGATGGCCAATCTGGTCTATCGCGCCGGGTGTTGGTTGATAGGCGTCTGCTGATCCATCGCGGCCTGAGCGGCCGATTACATAAAGAAAGGTTTGCCCAACCATTGAAATCCACCGCATCGCTTCATGACGACAACCTCGAGGCCGGAAAAAAGAAATCGCGTCTTAGGGAGAATGTCGAAGCCATTTTGCTGGCTGTCCTGCTGGCGCTTTTTATCCGTACCTTCATCGTCCAGGCGTTTAAAATACCCTCCGGGTCAATGGAGGACACCCTGCTGATCGGGGATCACATTCTCGTCAGCAAGTTTACCTACGGCATCCGGATGCCCTTCAGCAACAAGACCCTTATTCCGGTCAAGGAACCCCAGCGGGGGGATATCATTGTCTTCAAATTCCCCGGCGATCCCAAGGTGGATTACATCAAGCGGGTGGTGGGGGTCCCCGGAGACGTGATCGAATGCCGCGACAAACAGGTTTTCGTCAACGGCAAAGCCGAGAACAATCCCTTTGCCGTTCACAAGGACGACTATATCATCCGGCAGAAATACCCGCCGCGCGACAATTTCGGACCTCTCACCGTGCCACCCGAAAGCATTTTTGTGATGGGAGACAACCGAGACAACAGCAACGACAGCCGTTTCTGGAGTTTTGTCGACTACGGCAAATTAAGAGGCAAGGCTTTTATGATCTACTGGTCCTGGGACAGCGACGACTTCGGCGTGCGCTGGCGACGCCTGGGACAAATATTACACTAGCTGCCGGTGCGGCGCCTGGGGATTCGCGCGATAACCCGGTATCGGCAACCAAGGCCTGCGTGATCGTTTGAAAATCAGAGAGGACAACGCTATCGGCATTCCCTTGCCGACGGCCGTTGACCCGAGAGCCCTTCGCTTACGGAAAGATCGTTTGACCCTATGCAACTGTTGATCGGCCCTCTTGCGGTCCGATAATTTGCGTACCGACTCCCCGGCATCGATACGCGCTATGATCCACTCGGTGAAGAAAGACGCAGGCTTTACGGAAGCATACCGGTTGGAATGGTTTGGGAAAGGAGAGCGTCGCCCGCCTTTCGTTTAACTTCGGTTATCCATATAGGACATTGGGATATGCGCAACAAACACATTCTCGACATGGCCTCCCTGTCGCCGGCGGAGATCAAGCAGATTCTGGATACCGCCGTGCGGATGAAAGAGATTTCCCGTCGGGCTATCAAAAAAGTGCCCACCCTGAGGGGCAAGACCGTTGTTCATTTTTTCTATGAGCCCAGCACTCGCACCAAATCCTCCTTTGATATCGCGGCCAAACGCCTGAGTGCGGACAGCATGTCCTTTTCCCGGGCCACCAGCAGTGTGGTCAAGGGGGAGACGCTGCTGGATACCGTTTATAACATCGAAGCCATGCAGCCGGACATCATCGTTATTCGCCATTCATCGGCCGGAGCACCCCACATGCTCGCCAAGATGTGCCGGGCCCATGTCATCAACGCGGGCGACGGCATGCATGCCCACCCCACCCAGGCCCTGTTAGACATGATGACGGTCCGGGAAAAAAAAGGGCGTCTGAACGGGCTGAACCTGCTTATCGTGGGGGATATCGCCCACAGCCGCGTAGCCCGATCCAATATTGTCGGCTTCGGCAAGATGGGGGCCAAAGTGATGCTGGCCGGTCCCCCGACCATGATGCCCATGGGCATCGAAGCCCAGGGGGCCACGGTGGTCGATCGGCTGGACGAGGCCATTCCCGAAGCGGATATTATCATGATGCTCAGGATACAGAAGGAACGGCAAAAGCGTTTTCTCATGCCCAGTGAGCGGGAATACGCCAATGTTTACGGGCTCAATCTAGGTCGGCTGAAAAATGCCAAGCGCGATGTGCTGATCATGCATCCGGGCCCCATTAACCGGGGTGTGGAAATCGATCCGGAGGTCGCAGACGGACCCTTTTCAGTGATCCTGGAGCAGGTAACCAACGGTGTCGCCGTCCGCATGGCGCTTCTCTATCTGGTGCTGGGGGGAAAATAAGATGGATATTCTGATTCGGGGCGGACGGGTGATCGATCCGGGACACTGCGACGGGGTGGCCGACCTGTTCATTCGGGACGGGAAAATTGCCGGGCTTACCCATGGCGGGGGCGACACACCGCCGGCGGACTGCCGGGTGGTGGATGCCACGGGCATGGTGGTGACCCCGGGCCTGATCGATCTGCATGTCCATTTCCGGGAACCGGGCCATGAATACAAAGAAACCATTGCCACGGGCTGCCGGGCAGCGGCCGCCGGTGGCTTTACCGCGGTCTGCACGATGCCCAATACCCATCCGGTCAATGACTGCGCCCAGGTGACGGAGTTTATCCTTGCCCAGGCCCGGGTGGCACAGAGCGCCCGCGTCTATCCTGTGGCTGCGGTCAGCCCGGGGTTGAAAGGGGAGGGGCTGACCGAATTCGGAGAATTGAAAAAATGCGGCGCCGTGGCCGTCAGCGACGACGGCCGCCCCGTGGCCAGCAGCCTGCTCATGCGGCGCGCCCTGGAGTATGCTCGCGGATTCGGCCTCCCGGTGATTTCCCACTGTGAAGACCCGGATTTGTCCGAGGGCGGCGCCATGAACGAGGGCGAAATGGCGACCCGACTGGGGCTGTCCGGCATACCCAATGCTGCCGAATCCGTCATGGCCATGCGGGATCTTGAATTGAGCGCGCTCACCGGCGGGGCGGTGCATATTGCCCATGTCAGCACGGCTGAAACGGTGCGGGCCATTCGCCGGGCCAAAGCCCGCGGTGTTCGCGTGACCGCGGAAACCGCCCCCCATTATTTCACCCTGACCGACGAGGCGGTCCAGGACTACGATACCAACACCAAGATGTATCCGCCCCTGCGCACCCGTGGCGACCGGGATGCCATCCGCGAGGGTTTGGCCGACGGAACCCTGGACGCCATTGCCAGCGACCATGCCCCCCATTCCAGCATCGAAAAAAGGGTGGAATTCGACCAGGCCGCCAACGGTATTATCGGCCTGGAAACCTCTCTGCCGCTGGCCTTGCAGATGGTCCATGACGGCGTGATCAGCATGGCCCGCCTGGTGGAACTGATGGCCACCGGTCCGGCCCGTGTGCTCGGTATGCAATATGGCCTGCAGACCGGTATGGCCGCCGATGTGACCATCATCGCGCCGGACAGGGCCTTCACCATCGACGTGGACCGGTTTGTCTCCCTGAGCCGCAATTGCCCCTTCAACGGCTGGGAAGCCAAGGGGCGGGCCTTGATGACGATCGTCGGTGGGCGGGTTGTGCATGAGCTTGACCGGGGATAGCATTCGCCCCGAAGCGATGCGATAAAATTTTCATGAAATGTTCAGGCTGAATAGCTTTAACTTATTCCACGCTTAAGGAATCCAATCTGTCATGGCAAAATCAGCTTATCACATCCTTGTTGTGGACGACGAACTGAGCATGCGCGAGCTTCTGGAATACCTTCTTAATAAAGAAGGCTACCAGGTCACATGTGCTGATTCCGGCAAACAAGCCATCGAACTGCTGGACAAGAAACGTTATGATCTGATGATCTGCGATATACGGCTGGGGGATATTACCGGACTGGACGTGCTGCGGGCTTCCAAGGACAAAAACCCCGCTACCGTGGTCATCATGATTTCAGCTTATGTCACTACGGAAGTCGCCGTAGAGGCCATGAACGAAGGGGCCTATGATTATGTGCCCAAGCCCTTTGACAACGATGAGCTGAAGGCTGCCGTCAAAAATGCCCTCGAACTCAAGACGCTTGAGCAGGAAAAGGAATCCCTTGACGATCAACTGAAAAAGAACATTCATTTCAAGAAGATCGTGGGTACCAGCCCGGCCATGACTCATATTTTCAGTCTGATCCGGCAGGTGGCGCCGACGCGCACCAATGTCCTGGTGAGCGGGGAAAGCGGTACGGGCAAGGAACTGATCGCCCGCGCCATCCACGACGAAAGCGAGCGTTCGGCCAAGCCCTTTGTGGCCATCAACTGCGGCGGTATCCCGGAAAACCTGATGGAAAGCGAGCTTTTCGGCCACGTGAAGGGATCCTTTACCGGGGCCACCCAGGATAAAAAGGGCTTGTTTGTGGTGGCGCACAAAGGAACCGTTTTTCTGGATGAAATCGGAGAGTTGAGTATGCCGCTGCAGGTCAAATTGCTGCGGGCGGTCCAGGAAAAAGCCTTCAAACCGGTGGGCGGCAACGAGGACATCGAGGTGGACTGCCGCATTATTTCAGCCACCAACAAAAACCTGGCCAAGGAGGTTATCGAGGGGCGCTTCCGGGAGGACCTATTTTATCGACTGAATGTCATCGAAATAAAGGTGCCGCCCCTCCGCGAGCGCAAGGGCGACCTCAAGGCCCTGGCCCAGCACTTTCTGGATAAATATTCCCGGGAGATGGGCAAGGAAATCAAAAAGATATCGTCTTATGCGGTCGATCTGATGAATAAATACGATTTTCCCGGGAATGTGCGGGAACTGGAAAATCTCATGGAACGTTCGGTGGCGCTATCCAGTACCAATATCATCCTGCCGGAAAGCCTGGCGCTTTCGGTGCACAAGCGCCGCTGGATCGAAGGGGTGGAAGGCAAGCGCTACGACTTGGACGATGTGGCCAAAGGCGTGGCTCTGGACGTCGTTCTGCGGGAAATCGAATACGCCTACCTCAAAAAGGCGCTGGTCTTTTCCGATGGCAACAAGAACCGCGCAGCCGAATTGCTGGGCATCACCTTCCGATCCTTCCGGCACCGCCTGGGAAAGATGGCGGACGACAAATAGGGGGGGCAACAAAATAAGCATTCCCTATTGTAAAAAAGTATCCCCTTGGTGCACAGACCGTTACACCCTGCCAAAAAATGTCAAGGCTCTGACAAATTGTGTCAGAGACTTGATCCTCATGGGCTGAGTCGGAATTCGCCCTCCAGGGATTCTGGAAGAATTTTACAATAAATACTGGCATATGAATTTAATGTGTGTGGGGATTTGAATTCTGGCATGCTCATTGCTTGATCTTTAAGCCAACGAATGAGGTCGTACTCGGCGCGACGGAAAGCGCCCAATGACATCCGGCGGCAGCTAACATTCGTCAACCCAATTTCAATATTTTTTTAACACCTTAAGAGGAGGATTAACCATGCTGCAGAAACTGAGAAGCAACAAAGAAGGTTTCACCCTGATCGAGCTCATGATCGTCATCGCCATTATCGGTATCCTGGCGGCGATCGCTATTCCCAACTTCATTGCTTACCGTAACAAGGCATTCTGTTCGGCTGCCGAATCCGATGCTCAAGCCATTATGGCCGGTCTGGCGGACTACTACTCCATTCCTGGGAACAATTCTGTCCCGGCATCCCCAGCTGCGATTAACATTGAAGTTTCCGCAGGCAACAGCGGGGCCATCAGCGGCAGCATCAACGCTATTACGGTTGCCGTCACCGACGGCAGCAATCGCTGCCCGGCCGACTACCAGGCTGGTGACAGTCGCTGGTCCGGAGGTGTCTACACGATTACCATGCAGTAACCATCCAGGATCCTGACATAATTAATACGAAAAAGGGGAGGCATCTAGTGCCTCCCCTTTTTTATATGGAGAAAGATACCATGGTTTAGCCGCGTTCAATTATCGATCATGGTCCATCGAGGACAATCCGCACGGCCTGACATCAAAAGAGCTTGACCTTTCAACCTTCCCTGATAATAGATTATTCTGTTTGTGCTGGTGGCCGAACGCTCTATTTAAAAACTATCCTCTTCTAAAGATCCAGCAAAAGAAGGTTGAGCTGCAATGCCGTCCGAGATCAAAGGATCAGAACGAACCGACCTGGTACCGCTTTTGATATTAGGATTGGTTGCCGCCTGTTATGCCAACACTTTCCATGTGCCTTGGTATTTTGATGATTTTCTGCGCATCGTCAACAATACGGCCATTCATATCGCCGATCTTTCGCCGACTGAAATATTAAAAAGTGCCTACTACCACGCGAACCAACCCGGCAGTAGCGGCATCCTCCACCGGCCCGTGGCCATGATTTCATTCGGGCTGAACTGGTTTTTTTATGGAAATGATGTCGCTGGCTACCATGCCGTGAATCTGTTGATTCATTTTTTGTCGGCCCTGGTTCTCTATCTTACCCTGAAGGCTCTCCTCCGAAGCCCACCCAAATCATGCCGCGACGATGAAAGGGCACAGTTTATTGCCCTGGTTGCCACGGTTTTGTGGGCGTTACATCCCTTACAGACGCAGGCTGTGACATACATTGTGCAGCGATCCACATCACTGGCCGCTCTTTTCTTTATTACGGCCGTCTATTTATACATTGTCGGCCGCCAGCCAACAAATCACCGACGCCGGATCGTTTTTTTCGCTGGTTGTGCTCTTTGCTACGCCCTGGCGTTAGGCTCCAAATTAAACACGGCCTTACTGCCGGCATCACTCCTACTTGTTGAAATCCTTTTTTTTCAGGATTTGGAGACGCCCGGCGTTCGGAAGCGGATTGTGCGGTTGACACTCGGCGTCGGCGCGGTCTTGCTGTTTGGTTGCATTTCTTTTCTATGGATATGGAAAGGCAATCCCATCGATTATTTGGAGCGTGCCTACCAAGGGCGACCCTTCACCCTTTCGGAGAGACTCCTGACCCAGCCCCGGGTTGTCCTATTTTATCTGTCCCAGATATTGTGGCCTTTACCGGGGCGATTTTCTCTTGTGCACGAGTTCCAAGTATCAACCTCTCTTTTCGAACCCTGGACCACCATCCCATCCCTGATCAGCATCGGAGCGATGATCGGTATCGGCCTGGCCGCCATAAGACGACACCGTTATGTGGCACTGGCGATTTTGTTTTTTGTCGCCAACCATGTGGTTGAATCAACCATTATTCCGTTAGAACTGGTTTTTGAGCATCGCAATTACCTGCCGACCATGTTTTTATTCGTTCCGGTGGCAACCGTTCTTAGAAATGCTATCGAGGCCTTCCAGGACCGCGCAGGTTTACGAAAAGGCCTGCTCGTGGTGATGACGGTGATGGTCATTGTGGCCCTTGGCGCGGCCACCTACAGCCGTAATCGGGTGTGGGGCAACAAACGTCTTTTCTGGGAGGATACCCTGGTTAAGACCCCAAACACGGCGCGACCCTACTTGCAGCTTGCCGCCTATTATGAAGCGCATCACAATTTGCCATTGGCCTTCAAACTCTACAAACATTCCCTGGGTTTATACGACCCCTCCCCCCAGCGTGCACGCGCTCTCGCCCTGACCAACATGGGCACGCTATTGCGAAAGTGGCAGCAAACAGGGCCCGCCATTGAACATTTTGACCGTGCCCTTGAAGTTTTTCCTGAGCATGAAATTGCGCGTTACAACTTGATTGCCGCTTTAATATCCGAGGGAAAATATAAACAAGCGTTGCCGCACTCTCAAACTCTATTGGACCATAATCCATCCCACCCATATTACCTGAATGTGGCAGGCCTGATCCGGCTGCAGATGGGTTTTCCGCAAGAAGCGCAAGAACTGTTTGAACAATCGATAGCGCAGAAACCGGATGATGTGAATACGTTGCTGAACCTGGGTGTGACCCTGATTCGGGTGGGTGAGATGACAGAGGCAGCCGTCACGCTCGAGAAGGCGAAACGATTGGATCCGAGGAATTTGAAACCGCGACTGTGCTTGATCGACCTGAGTTTGAAATCCGGTCAGCTATCAACGGCGGACGATTACGTGCGGGAACTCATTTATCAAATTCCTTTGGGCATCCTTGCAGGGTTATTCACCAGTTCCGTGAAAGACACACCTCTTTATGATATGAGCATTGTCCGCCCATTTGTCGCGGGCCATCTAGCAGGTGCCCGAATAGAACATTTGATCTCCCCGTGAAGTCTGGATGATACGGCAAAAGTGACGCTATGATTGATCCGATATTTTCCTTAACGAAAAGCAGACACGCGGCAGCCTTGCTGACGATACTCCTGTTTTTGCTGGCGGCGTATGGCAACACTTTTCATGCGTCCTGGCACATGGACGATTACCCCAACATCCTCAACAATCCTGCCATACAGATGACGGCTTGGAACGGGGAATCTCTGTTACGGGCCGTCGGCATTGACCAACTCTATGGCAACAACCTGTCACGGCCTGTGGCCAACTTGTCTTTTGCTCTCAACTGGTTTTTACATGGTGACAATGTCACCGGGTTTCATCTGATCAACCTGGTTATCCATATCCTTAATGCCTGGCTGGTTTATCGGGTCATTCTTTTGATAGGAACCACACCTCGTTTCCCCGCGCGCCATCGTGCGCATATCTATTCAATTGCACTTGGGACCAGCCTGCTGTGGGCCCTAAACCCCATGCAGACCCAGGCTGTTACTTATATTGTCCAACGGATGGCCAGCTTGATGGCCTTGTTTTATATCGCGGCATTAGCCTCTTTTATCCAATTTCGATTAGCGACCCGAATGAAGCACAAGGTCCTGTGGGGAGGACTGGTTTTAGCAGGGTTTATTCTGGCTATGGGAACCAAAGAAAACGCCTCAATGCTTCCCCTGGCATTAGCTTTGGTTGAAATAATTTTTTTCCAGGAAAAATCAGAGCGGGTGCTCAGCCCTCGATTTGGTGCCACGATTATCATGGCCAGCTTGTTAGTCGTTGTTTTCAGCGGCGTATATTTTTACGGGTCGAATAAGGATATCGTCCATTCACTGACACGATCTTTTGAGATGAGGCCGTTTTCACTGATGGAACGATTGATGACCCAGCCGCGGGTGCTGGTTTTTTATATTAGCCTCGTTTTTTATCCGATCCCCCAGCGACTTTCCTTGGAGCACGATTTCACGGTATCCACCAGTTTGTTGCATCCCTGGACCACATTGCCTTCCATTTTAATCGTAGGACTCCTCATCGGCGCAGGGATTTTGATGATCCGCAAACGGCCGCTTGAGGCTTTCGCTGTTTTGTTTTTCTTTCTCAACCATGTTGTTGAATCCTCCATTCTCCCTTTAGAACTGGTTTTTGAACATAGAAATTATGTATCTTCGATCTTTGTTTTCTTGCCGATAGCAGCCGGATGGTTTGACTTAAAAAAAAAGTTGCGGTTGCGGAGCCACCAATTCGCCGCAGTGTTCCGGATTTTGCCAATATTGGTTGTGTTCTTGCTATGCGCAGGGACCTATGCCCGCAACATGGATTGGCGGAGCGAGGGCCGTTTGTGGTCGGATACCCAACGAAAGGCGCCTGGAAGGGCGCGACCGGTCTTTAATCTGGCAAAAGAACTCGAACGGGCGGGTAGTCATGAACAGGCCATAATCCTTTACATAAAGAGTATGTCGCTGCAGCCGCCGCGCAGAAAGCATTTTGAGGTCATGGCCTTGACCAACATCGGTACGATCTACTTTAAAAAAGGCGATCTTGACAGGGCCATCGCGTATTATGAGAAGGCTCTGGAGATATTGCCGGCGACAACCAGATCGCGTTATAATATTGCCGTTGCCTACACGGAAACCGGTCAATTTGAAAGAACCACCGAGCATCTGGACTGGCTGATTGAAAATAACCCGGATGATATCCATGCGCTGAATTTAAAAGGGTTTGTTCTGTTGAAGCAACATCGGTTGGAAGAATCCCTATTGATTTCACGACGCCTGTTGCAGCTTGAGCCGGACAGTCGGGCGGCTAACCTTCAGATGGGGGTCGTGCTTACAGAAATGGACTATCCGGACCAGGGTGACTGGTTTTTACGGCGGGCCTACCGGGTTGCTCCCGGAGATCTGACCGTCATGCTTTGCATGCTGGAGAATCATTTAGCCCGCCGTGATCAGGCAAATGCAAACCGTATCATAAATGAAATTTTTAACCGTTTTTCGATTGGTGCCATCGCTGCTATATTAAATGATTCGGTCAATGAAATCGGCGATACCGAAAAATTACGGATAATTCTTCAAGAGCATATCCACACAATCGGGCGGAGCCAATCACCACGTTAAAAAACAGCGTTGTTATTAACAAGGTAGAAGAATTTGCATCCAAAAAAAGAAATCAAGGCATATCCATTTCCAGTCTATTTCTGGCCGGCTTTCATCTTATCGCTATGTGGGGTGGCTGACTCCGTTTATCTGTCCATATCCCATTACAGGGTATATGCCGATATCGGTTACAGCAGTTTTTGCGCCATCAGTAAGTCCATTAATTGCGACACGGTTTCCCAAAGCCCATTTTCAATTTTATTAGGAGTTCCGGTGCCTGTATGGGGCGTTCTGGGATACCTGGTCTTTTCACTGTTACTCGTCAAAGCAAAGGGGGATTGGCACCGGGAAAAAAACGGCTGGGCGCTTCTTCAATTGATCGCGGTATTGTTCAGCCTCTATAGCGTCCTTCTGGCATTCATTTCCACCTATTATGTCCACAGCTATTGTATTATGTGCATCCTGAGCTACGGCATAAACCTGCTATTGTTGTTTTACATCTGGATCATTCGCAAACGATTCTATCTCCCCTCATTTTTTAATGGGCTAAAGCAAGACCTCCTCATGTTGTGGTGCAATTCAATAACGCGCTGGAGTGGCGTCTTTATCATATCGGTATCGCTTCTGGCGATTGTCGCCTTCCCTTCGTACTGGCAGTATAGTGACGAAATGCCCATAGGGACCCTGACGACCGGCATTACCGATGACGGGCATCCCTGGATCGGGGCATCGAGTCCGGAGCTGGAAATAACGGAATATACGGATTACCTCTGTTTTCAATGCCGCAAGATGCATCGCTATTTACGTAAGCTTGTTGCCCGTTATCCCGAACGTATCCGTATCGTGCACCGACATTTTCCAATGGACCATGCCATCAATCCTCTTGTGAAGGAGCCTTTTCACACAGGGTCAGGTCAAATGGCCATCCTGGCGCTTTACGCCAATGAGCAGGGAAAATTCTGGCAAATGAATGATCTTTTATTTGAAAAAGGCTCCAAAAGGGAAGAATTAAATCTTCGAGATCTTGCCGCACAGACAGGCGTTGACCTGTCGGGCATGCGTAAAGCCCTGCGCGAAAGAACTGATTTACAGATGCTGTTAGCAAAGGATATATGGGCCGGCATGAAATTGGATATATCGGGGACACCCGCCTATGTTATTAACGGTAAGGTGTATCTGGCCCAGATACCACCGGAGATTCTTCGCAAAGCGTTGCCGTAATAGGATGGTGCTATTTATAGAAGTGAGCGGTATGAGCAAACGAATCGTACATGGGTTTGGCCTGTCCCATATGCTTTGCTAAAACTAGGCATCACGTTGTTACCTTTGCTCTGGTGCAACATGAATTTTACTGATTCATCAATGGAAAATCAATGTCCAAAATGAAATGGAGAAAATATTCCCAGTTCATTGGCTTGGCGATATTGGCGATTATTCTTTATTATGTCGATCTCGAAGAGGTCTGGCGCCAACTCAAGTTAAGTGACCCCATTTTAATTGGTGCCGCAATTATCTTGATCCTCCCCCAAGTTGGATTGCGTGCTTTTCGCTGGCAAACAATGCTTGCTCGACAAGGTATTCACTGCCCATTTCGATTCGCCTTATCATTTTATTTTGCAGGAATTTACATTGGGTTGATAACACCAGGCCGCTTGGGGGAAGTTGCCAAGGCATATTTTTTAAAACAAAGAGGCTTGGCATCACTCAGCGAAGCGTTACCCAGTATTTTCGCCGATCGTTGTCTGGATCTATATTGTCTGTTGATATTTGCTGTAACGAGCTTATATCCCATGAAACTTGGAGTAAATTCAGCAGTGGTCGGCAGCATATTCTGCATTACGGTCGCTGTCGTGCCTTGGTTCGTAATTTATTTTTGGAGAACCAGCCATGTTTCGAGTATGGTCAGGGAATCCATTTCCGCCCGTCTTACCACTAAATGGGCGGATGCATTTGAGACTTTCAGTAAAGTCACCGGACGCCTTATATCAATAGATATTGCATTTATGCTGCTACTGACCGTTATGAGCTATGGTATTTATTTTTTTCAGACCTATTTAATTGGCCGTTCTGTAGGGTTAGACCTGGGTTTTTCAACCATCGCCATGGTTGTTTCGGTCGCTATTTTGATTGGATTTATACCGATAACAATAGCCGGATTCGGAACGCGCGAAGCTGTTTTTATATTTCTTTTCGGGCGTTTCGAAATTTCGTCTGCCAGTGCTCTGAGCTTTGCGTTTTTGTACAATTTGGTCTACATTATCTGCGTCGGTATTATCAGCGTAATTTTCTGGATGCGACTAAACCATCGGAAGGAATTGGTGATCGCCAAGTCAAAAGACTTGGACTGATGGATAGATAATCGCCTGCCAAATTGTATGTAAGTGGCTGTCGCATGTCGAGAGAGATGACAATACCCGGAAGGTACAGCAAACATAGTAATTTGCCCTTTATTTATTGACGATCTCATATGTGGAGTGGCATCTGATGAGTAAAATGACCGTCATTATTCCGGTCTATAACGAGGAAAAAGCGATTCGTAAAACATTAGATGAACTTTTGCCTCACATCGAATCGAAGGGCTGGCAGTTAATCGTCGTGAACGACGGTTCAGATGATAGTACTGGCGCAATTCTTGAACATTATAGCGATCGGTTGCGGTTGATATGCCATCCATACAACCGCGGTTACGGTGCAGCGTTGAAAACCGGAATACGCGCCGCTGAAACAGAATTGCTGGCTATCTACGATTCGGACGGCCAGCACCGCCCTGAAGATCTCTTGCTACTATACAATGAAGCCTATGAACTTGATATGGTTATAGGTGAAAGGGCAACCGGTAGTCGTGTAGATATTTTTAGAGTGCCCGGTAAGTGGCTTCTGACACGGGCTGCCAATATCATAGTTGGGCGAAAGATTTCCGACATCAATTCCGGTCTTCGCGTTTTTCGGCGAACTTTCATTAAAAAAATTTTACACCTGATGCCGGAAGGATTCTCATTTACTTCCACGTCGACGGTTGCGGCCATGAAAATGGGTTTCCTTGTCAAGTTTGTTCCCATTAAAACACGTAAAAGAATAGGGACTAGTACGGTACGACAGGTGAGGCACGGATTCATGGTACTAATGCTTATTTTACGACTGGTGATTCTATTCAGTCCTTTGAGAATTTTTATTCCGGTTTCCTTCGCATTGGCTGGCTTGGGTGTGGCCTATGCTGCATACGTGATTGCCACGGTTCGGTTGACGCTGGCAAACGGGGCCCTCCTTTGCCTTTTAGCTTCTTTGATGATCTTTTTTTTCGGTTTGGTAGTTGATCAAATTAGCGTAATGCGGCGTGAACGTTATATGTATGAAGATTGATGAGCGGCACATTCAGGGAATAAATCCCATAACGGACGCCTCAACAATACGAAAGCCTACCCGTATATTTTGTTGAACATCTAATATGGCAGGGCATAAATGCCTGGACGATTATTAAGGGATGGGACATTGGTTAAAACATAGCACCAATAAAGCACAACAGGCGGTTTATTGGTGTGTATTACTTGCGCTTTTTGTTCTGATTGGTGGGATTGTGTTAACCGCTAGTGTCCCTCCCGTAAGCCGCGATGCGCTTACCCATCATCTCGCACTGCCTAAGCTGTATTTAAAACATGGCGGTTTAGTAGAGCTCCCGAATATTCCCTTTTCATACTATCCAATGAATCTGGATTTACTTTACCTTGCTGCGCTTGCTTTCGGAAACGATATACTGCCGAAGTTCATTCATCTGGTCTTCGGATTATTGACTGCCTGGTTGATGTACAAATATTTGAAGACCCGAATGAGCGCAGTGTTCGGTTTGATGGGAGCATTGCTCTGGCTTTCCACACCGATTGTCGTTCGGTTGGCGTCAGAAGTCTATGTTGATCTGGGAGTGGCTTTTTTTGGATTTGCATCCATTTATATGCTGATTCGCTGGGTAGATTCAGAATTCAAAACGCGGCACTTGATGTGGAGCGGGGTATGGTGCGGACTTTCGCTGGGAACGAAATATAATGCGCTTTTGATCTTCGCTATACTGTGCCTAATGGTACCATTCATTCGGTCGAGAGAGGGAACGAAAAAGAAGGATTTTAGGCGGGAAAATATTCAAGCCTCAACTATCGGTAACAAGCAGGCTATGCTGCCGGTTCTGAACGCCACCATTTGTTTTGCTGTCATTTCTTTGTCTGTATTCTCTCCTTGGATGATTCGCAACATGGTTATGAAAAATAATCCTATCTACCCGATGTTTAAGCAGGTGTTCAATGCGGATGACAAACAAGGCGTCGAATGGAGCAGGACATCAACAATGGTCCAAGACACATCCGGTACGATGACTGTCCGCCATTTGGTTTTCAAGGAATCATTGGGTTATATGGCATTGATGCCTCTGAGAATTTTTTATGAAGGTCGTGACGACAGTCCACGCTACTTTGACGGCAAACTTAACCCATTTTTACTCGTGTTCTTAATCGTTGGAATTTTACCTGTGGGAACGATGACGGTTAAGTTGCGAGCGGAACAACACATTTGGTTTTGGTTTAGTGCAATTTTTATTTTGATGGCGTTTTTCACCGCTCCAATCAGAATCCGATATCTTGTTCCTGCACTTCCAGCGATTGTTGTGCTGAGCATGATGGGTATATATCGCTCATGGGACTATATTCGTAAAACAGATGCCGTTGGCTTTAAATACTTCTATACGATACTTTTAAGCATGGCTGTGATCGTGATGATTGGATATAATGCCAATTACATGGCTGAACGGATCCGAAAAGTACAGCCAATGGGGTATGTCAGCGGAAAAGTGTCAAGCGATGAGTATATTACTAAACGGCGTCCCGAGTACCCACTTATCAAATACGTCAATGAACGATTGGCTCCGGATGCTGTCCTACTGGGGCTATTTCTCGGGCAAAGGATGTACTATTTTGATCGGGACATAACCTTTAATGAAGGGTTGTTGTTAAATGCTGTGGCAGATTCAGAAAACGCATATGATATATTACAGCATTTAAATAAAAAAAAGATAACGCACCTGATGGTGCGCCTGGATCTTTACCAAAACTGGTTAAGAATGAAATTAGAGCCATCTGATATTTTAAAACTAAATACTTTCTTGCAATATCACACACATAAAATTGAAGAAATGAATGGTTTCGGCTTATACGGCTTAGACGACGACCCCATTTTTCATAACTGAAGAGGCCGCTTAATCAGAATATAGGGTGTCAAATCATGACAGAATCGTCCGTTTCAATTATCCTTCCTTGTTATAATGAGGCCCAGACAATTGGTTCAATCGTTGCTGAAATTAGAGCTCAATATCCTGCGTATGAAATTATTGTCGTCGATGATGGATCGAATGATGCGACGTTTCAGACTGCTAAAAAAGCGGGAGCGAAGCCTTTCAGGCATCCATATAATATCGGGAACGGTGCCGCCGTTAAGACGGGAATTCGAAATGCAAAAGGCAATGTCCTTGTTTTCATGGATGCCGATGGACAGCATAACCCGAAGGATATTGCTCCCATGATCGATGCTTTATCTGAATACGACATGGTAGTTGGAGCAAGATCAATGGAACAGCAGGCTTCTCTTTTTAGAGGGGTTGGAAATTTCTTATGCAATATGGTCGCATCGTATGTCGCAAAGTTTAAAGTCAAAGACCTGACTTCTGGATTCCGGTGTGTAAGATCTTCTGTGGCAAATCGTTTTTTATACCTTTTGCCGAATCGGTATTCCTATCCGACGACATCAACTCTATATATATTGCGAACCGGACGATCTCTGAAATACTTGGATATTGATGTGTCAACTCGTCGAGGTGGGAAAAGCAATATAAAAGTTTTTAGAGATGGTATCCGATTTTTTTTGATCATCACCAAGATTTGTACACTTTTTTCACCTTTTAGAATTTTCCTGCCAGTAAGTGCTTTAACTTTTGTCACCGGATTATGCTATTACTTATATACTTATATCTCTTGGGGACGATTCACTAATATGAGCGCCCTTATGTTCACAACCGCAATCATCGTTTTTATGATTGGGTTGGTCTCTGAACAAATATGTCAAATTGTGTATGAAAGAAGTGAAAAATTTCCTGATCGCGATAATTGAGGAATAAATTCTGTATCCGTTGACATTTATTTTGAAGGAAGACGCTGCTAAAAAATTAGAGGTATTTTGTGATTCACATATTTGTTGGTACAAAGGCACAATTTATTAAGATGGTTCCGATAATTATGGAACTCCAGAATCGAGGTATATCTTATAATTATATTGATTCCGGTCAACATGCTGAGTTGACGAGGGAATTGCGGAAGGTATTCAAAATTGCGGAACCTAATATTTCACTCAATTCGAGAACAAAAGATATTACAAGTATATCAAAGGCGATCCATTGGTTTTTGACAAATATAATTAAAAGTAGTTTGGACAGAAAGTGGTTAAAAAATTATGTTTTCCCCGAAAAAGGTATTTGTCTAATTCACGGTGATACCATCAGCACACTTTTGGGTGCCTTCATGGCAGTTTTGGCTAGAGTCAGAGTCTGTCATGTTGAAGCTGGATTGAGAAGCTACAATTGGTTTGATCCATTTCCCGAGGAAATCATTCGCATGATTTGCATGCGTTTCTCTAAAATATTGTTTGCCCCATCAAGAGATGCTTTTGAAAATTTAAAGAAACTTAACGTAAGAGGTGCAAAAATTTTTGTTGAGGGCAACACGGTTATAGACGCTATTCGTTACATTAAAAAAAATGAGCCCCAAAAACATAACAAAGAAAAGTATGCTGTTGCAACCTGCCATAGACTGGAAACAATATCTGACCGAGCGAGATTGTCAGAGGTTGTTGATTTGCTCAATCAAGTCGCAAAAAAAATGCTTGTTGTGTTTGTCGTACACAAACCAACCATCAAATATTTAAAAAAATTTGAATTAAATGAAAAACTACATGAAAATATTATGATTAAAAGTATGTTGGATTACCCGGAGTTTTTAAATTTGGTTACTTCATCAGAAATGGTATTAACCGATGGCGGAAGTATACAAGAAGAATGCGCCTTTTTGAACAAGAAGTGCTTGATTATCAGGAATAAAACAGAACGAAAAGATGGAATTGGCATCAATGCGATGCTTTGGGGATTTGATAAGCACATCACCGAGAAATTTATTAACTGGAAAACGATTGCTGATAAACAAGAAGGTTCGTCGATATCACCGTCAAAAAAAATTGTGGACTGCTTAATTAGGAAAGGCTACAGCTGAAAAACAGGAAATCAAATTTAGGCGATATCAATTGTTTTCTTGGCAATACGGATTTGAAAGCATCTGTTATGGATAAGGTTTAAAAGTGGTTTGAGCTGGCGGGCATAGGCGCAACTGTCTAACACTATAGAAATTTTATAGAAATGCCGATCTCACAACAGAGTTTATTATGCATGCCGAAGAATTTAAGAGGTTAAAAAAAATATTTATCGTTTCCGCTGGTCGCACAGGGACACAATTTTTATCCATAGCGATTCCCAAATTACTTCCCAATTGTTATGCGGTACATGAACCTGATAAAATCGATCTTCACACTCTTAGTCTTAAAGAGGCACTAAGAAGATGTGCCAAACAGGGGGTCATAAAACTTACACTTTTAAAGGCATTGGGAGTTTCCGGGACTAGAAATTATTCATTAAAACGACTAAGAAAACAAATCGATGCAGATGGTGTCATAAAAAGAATAATTAGGGATCGAACATGGATTCCTAGTGGTTATGATACCTATGTTGAGTGTAACTTTCAGCTTTTTGGATTAACACGTGAACTATTAAATTTTCCAAATAGTCAAGTGGTTTTTATCGTACGTGAACCGAACGCGTGGGCATCCTCATGGTTGAGAAGAGGGCTATTCGGGGATAAAGATAATATGTATAAGATTAACATATTAGGGCTTAAGCGACTTACCCCGGCGAATATTGGTATTGAGTTATCCCAATGGAGCCAGTTTACTATCTCGGATAAGATTTATTGGACCTGGTGTTTCTTGAATCAACTATTTTGTGATTTAAATGCTGAATTTCCTAACAAAACATCCATTTTTAAATTTGAAAAATTGTTTATTGACCAGGACCAGGAAGAATTGTCAAGATTTCTGGGCAAAATTATTCCTGAATTGTCACATGAGACATATGTTTATAAACTTAAAAATTTATTAATGCATAAAGTGAATTCATCTTTTCAGCATGAATACGGAATAAAAACCATTGAACCGCAGCCTATTCATGCGATTTTGGAATCCAAAATGCTTATGCTTAAGCAAAGACTTGGTTATTCTAGCGTAGAGTAATGGCAATAACGAACTTTAGAATTTTGTATAATTACTTTATCCTTATAATCTTTATTGCTACAGTTCTATACTTTGTATTAATTGACTTTGATCAGTTGGCGATAATTTTTGATCTGTCATTCAGTCAATCCTTTCTCTTAACCTTCCTGGTTGTTTGCTCTGTATTTGCGCGAGGTCTAATTAATACTCAATTTTACCGCAATTTAAATGCGCCATTGTCATTAATAGAAGGCATTAGTATTGCCGTTCTCAATACAATTGGTAATTTATTGCCGTTATCTGGGGGGTTATTTGCAAAGGGGCTTTACTTGAAGAAGCGCTATCAGTTGCAATTTAGCCATTATTTACCAGCGACTGTAGCATTATTTGCCTGTTTCCTTTCCGTGAATGGAATTACAAGTTTGATAAGCTTGTTCCTTTTATCCATTTTTTATGATGTACAAATATCTTTGTATTTGATCGTTGGCTTTATATTAATGTCTTTTTCAATCGCCATTCAATGGGCCCCACTGAAGTATAGATTTTTACCACACCATGTCACGAAGGTAATCGATAATGTTCAAAATGGATGGTCAATCTTAAGAGAAAACAAAAGATTGCTTGTGCGCATAATTGGAATTCAAGTAATATTTATATGTTTAATATCCTTACGATTTTGGATTATATTTGCAATATTTTCAAATGAAATAAACTTCTTGTTATGTTTGATATTCGCAGGCGCCAGCGTTCTATCAAGTTTTGTCAATATCCTGCCCGGTGGCCTTGGGGTTCGGGAAGGGATTATCGGTGGTATTAGCTATTTAATGGGGAATTCCTTCGGATTAAGCGCCTTGGTCGTGGTGTTTGACCGCTGCTTTTCAACTGTTATAAATCTAATTTTGTTACTATGTTGCTCCTATGTTCTGAGTAGCCGCCTTCTCGAAAATAATTCTGACCGATGAGAATCATGCAATTACGGTGTTGGAATAAGGTGGACGGTGCCGCTTCCTGGTAATGATCTTGATGGAAGATGTGGCGCTATTCCTTGGGACGAACGATTTTTGACGCTACCGATATATAGAGAATGTCGGGGAAGGAGGCTTTTTCTCTTTTGGCCGATCACAGGACCAATGGTGCCAGTGGTTTCCAGTTGAGTTGTGACTACAGACACTTGAAAAAGATCAATAAACGGTTTCGATGTCAGAGGGTGCCAGATCCCATTTGCGCCCATATACATGGAGCTTATTCACCGGTTGCTGCCCACGGGCGAGCGGCCCACCAGCATGCACCCATCCTAAGAGTCCCCCCCTTAAATTGATGACCGTCACACCCTTGCGCGCGAGTTTGGCTGCCAGTTTACCGCTGCGATAGCTGATGGTGCAATAGACAATGATGCGTTTGTCGCGGTACCGGTTCAGATTTGCTCTGAATTGCTTGTCGCCGATCGCTCCTGGAATCATGGAGACGGCCTGCTCTTTGGGTTTACGGACATCCACAAAAACAACATTCGGATCTGATAGCAGGGAGATGGCCGCCTCTGCATCGATTTCGGGAACGCCGGGAAAATCCTTTCGATAATCGGTATACATGTTCTTGACGCGTTGGCGTTTTTCGAGATCAGTCATGGAAGCGATGGCAAGATGGGCAAAGGGGGGCAGCAGCAGGGAAAAGGTGAGAAAAGAGAGCAGATAGGAGTTAAGAAGGGGGTGCCGATGGTAAAAATTTGTCGCCGGCATTGGCTGGCCTTTCCTTTGGACCCGACGAGGGCTGCATTGGCTTTTTCAAATCATATGGCTTGCAGCCCCCGTTGGCAAGTTGGCTGATTCCTCATCCAGGTTTATTGAAGGGTGGACAATCGAAAGGCCTTAGGTGCCGATGATTTGCCGAAATTCCTTGATGGTAGCCGCATAGTCGGATGTGCCGTAGATGGCCGAACCGGCCACGAAGACATCGGCCCCGGCCGCGGCAATATCACCGATGGTGGTTGGGTTAACGCCCCCGTCGATTTCGATCAGGGTTGATAATCCGCGCTCATCGATCATGGATCGCAATTGCCGCATTTTCCCCAAGGTGCTGGGGATGAACTTTTGTCCGCCAAACCCCGGGTTGACACTCATCAACATGACGAAATCCACATCCTCCAGGATCCAGTCGATGCTGGTGAGGGGCGTGGTCGGATTGAGAACCACACCGGGTCGGGCACCGCATTCCCGAATCAGTTGCACGGTCCGATGCAGATGCATGCAGGTTTCCACCTGAACCGCCACCAGGTCGGCACCTGCCTTCACAAAATCCTCGATGTAACGATCCGGGTTTTCGATCATGAGGTGGACGTCCAGGGGCAGTTGGGTGGATCGACGGGCGGCCTCCACCACAAGGGGGCCGATGGTGATGTTGGGTACGAAATGTCCATCCATGACATCCACATGAATCCAGTCGGCCCCGGCCGCTTCAACCGCTTGAATCTCTTCACCGAGGCGCGCGAAATCGGCTGACAGAATGGACGGCGCGATCAATTTCATTTTTTGTTTCCTTTCAATATCATTTATTGACGGCGCAATCGCACCGCAAAGAACCCATCGGTTGCATGCTTGTGGGGCAGTGTCGACAGCCTGCTTTGGCTGTCCAACAGAGGGTTCATTATAGACGGTAAGTCGGTGAGATCTTGGTCTATAGCAAAATCAGTCTGTTTGTTCAAAAACGAATCGATGACCGCCTGGGTTTCTTCAGGTTCGGTGCTGCAAACGGCATACACCAGCAGACCGCCAGGTTTTACGCGAGGGGCAAGATTTAAGAGCAAGCGGGTTTGCCGCCGGGCACAACGCTCAATGTCCTGTGGCGATCGCGACCACTTGGCATCCGGGTTGCGCCGAATCACCCCAAGACCTGAACAGGGGGCGTCCAGCAGAACGCGATCATAGGATTCGTTCGGGTCGGAAACTACGGCTTTTTGGAGGTCGGATGATTGGGTTGATACGATATCGATCCCCAGGCGCCTCATTTCCAGGCCGAGCGTGTGAAGCTTGCCGGCATCACGGTCCGTGGCCGTGATACGGCCGACATTGTTCATCAACGCTGCGATGTGGGCGGTTTTGCCCCCCAGGCCGGCACAGGCGTCCAGAACTGTTTGGCCCGGCTGTGGGGCCAGGAGATGGCTGACGGCCTGGGCCGCCTCGTCCTGCACCTGGAACCATCCATTTTTGTAAGCATCACTAGAAAAAATCGGCCCTTTCAGACCGTCCAGAAGAATACCCTCCGGTGTATACGTTGATGGGCGGACCTTTGCGGCGAAAGGTTGCAGCGTCTTTATGAGGGATGCTTGATCGGTTCCAAGGGTGTTGGTGCGCAGGGTCAGCGGGGGAACTTGATTGCAGACCGCACACAGGGCGGCGGCCTCCTTTTGGCCGAACTGATGGACCCAGCGTTTTGTCAGCCATTTGGGCATGGACTGACCGGCGGCCAGGGCTCCCACCGGATCGTTCTCAACTGAAGGGAAGGCGATTTCCGGCAGGCTTCGCAGCGCATTGCGAAGCACCGCGTTGACGAAACCGGTCAACCATTTTTTGTTGAGCGATTTGGCCAGGTCAACCGACGTGTTGACCGCCGCTGATTTCGGCACACGGTCCATGAAGATGATCTGGTAGAGACCCATCCTGAGGATATTCAGGACACCGGGATCCATTTTGGCCGGGGGTTTCGATGCGACGGCCTGGATGATCCAGTCCAGCCGGCCCCGCCAGCGCAGGACGCCATAGACCAGGGCGTTGACGAAAGCTTCATCACGGCGTTCGAAACGGCTTTCGGTATGGAAGCGATCCATATGCTGGTCCAGGGTGCGGCCGCCCTGGTCGATATCCAGCAGAATGGCAAGGGCCGACTTTCGCGGAGCAAGGCTCATGGCAGCGCTATTCCAGCCGTGAGCCGGGAATGATGGCGGTCCCTTTGAGAAAGTCCGCGGTGGCCATGCGGCGTCCGGAGGCGCTCTGGATTTCCAGGATTGAGAGGGCGCCGTCGCCGGTGGCCACGCGTATCTCTTTGGAAAAGCCCGGGAGGATGGTGCCGGGCGGGGCGGGCTCCGGCAGGATGGCCGGTCGGACCTTGAAGATTTTCAGCCGCAGATCCCCCAGAAAGGTAAACGCACCCGGCCAGGGTGTCATGCCGCGGATAAAGGCGTCGATGGCAGCGGTTGGCTTGTTCCAGCGGATCTGTCCGTCTTTCTTGGCCAGGAGGGGGGCGAAGGTGACGAGCGCCGGGTCCTGCTTGACGGGTTGGATGCGATTTTCAGCAAGTTGATCCAATGTTTCGATGAGCAGGGACGCCCCCAATTCAGCCATGCGGTCATGCAGGGTGGCGGCGGTATCGTCGGCTTTAATGGGGGTGCGGGCCTGCAGCAGGATGTCCCCGGCATCCAGTTCCTCGGCCATATTCATCGTTGTGACGCCGGTTTCCTGGTCCCCGTTGATCAGCGCCCATTGAATCGGGGCCGGTCCTCTGTAGCGGGGGAGGAGCGAGGCATGTACGTTGATGACCCCATCCGCCGGGATACAGAAATGATGCGGTTTCAAAAGGCGCCCGAAGGCAATGACCACGAAAAGATCCGGCGTTTTGCCCTGCATGAAGGAAAGGCATTCCGTCTCATGGATACAGCCGTATTGCTGGACATCGTAGCCCATTTGCTGGGCCGCCACTTTGACCGGAGGCGGTGCCAGTTTGCGGCCCCGTCCCTTGGGACGATCCGGCTGGGTCAGAACCGCCTGGACTTCGTGCCGGCTGGCGTGCAGGGCTTTCAATGCCGGCACGGCAAAATCCGGTGTGCCCATGAAGATGATGCGAAATGATTTCATGTCTGCTGCCGAAGTTGTTTGCGGCGTTTACGTTTGTACATCTCACGCTTCAGGGAACTGATGCGGTCGATGAACAGGATGCCGTTCAAATGATCGATTTCATGCTGGAGCACAATGGCCTGAAACCCTTCCGCATCGATAACCACCGGATTGCCCTGGCGGTCCTGGCCTTCGACACGAACGTGTGCATTGCGCTTCACATCAGCCCGAAAGTCGGGCACACTCAAGCATCCCTCGCCTTCCGACAGCAATGACCCTTCGCGAAAAACGATTTCGGGGTTGATCAGAGCCTCAGCCTGGCGTTCGCCCTCTTCCGGGGTGATGTCGTAGACAATGACACTCTGGCCCGAACCGATTTGAGTCGCGGCCAGCCCGACGCCCGGTTCATCGTACATGGTTTCGATCATGTCATCGATCAGCAATTGCAGGCTGTCGTCGAAGGCGGTGACGGGTGCAGTTTTTTTTCGCAGAAATTTGTCGGGGTAAGTTAGAATGTTGCGAACGGTCATGGCAGCCTTTCACTTTGGTTGTGCGCAGCCCCTATCTTTCATTGTTGCATTTTTATCAAGGTGGAACTGTACAAAATATGATGAATTTTTAAGGTATTGTCAAAACCGGGAACGGTATTGGCAATTAATCATTCAGCAAGTCACGCGCCACAGCGATATCGTTTCGAATTTGACGGGAAAGAGCCTCGATGCTGTCGAACTTGATCTCGTCCCGGATACGTTTCAGGAAATTGATTTTAATCTGTTTGCCATAAAGATCCTGATCGAAATCAAGGATGTGAACCTCCACGGTGAAGAGGTGATCGTCAAAAGTCGGGCTGTACCCGATATTGGCGACGCCATGATGATTCCCGCCTTCCCAATCCACCGTAACCGCATAGATGCCGGTCTTGGGACAGAGTTCGTCGTGCAGGGCCAGGTTGGCGGTGGGGAATCCCAACAATTTGCCGCCCCGGTTGCGCCCGGCGATTACGGTACCACGGATCTGGTAGTGCCGGCCCAGAAGCTTTTGGGCTTTTTCGATATCACCGGCGGCAACCAGTTCGCGAATCCGGGTGCTGCTGATGCGATCTTTATTTTGATGGGAGGACTTGATCCAATCGGCCAGAATGACCTCAAACTCCTCCTGCCTCCCCAATTCCTGCAACAAATGAATATCACCTTCGCGGTTTTTCCCGAAAGAATAGTCCTGGCCGACGATGATCGCCTTCATGCCGATACGCTTGACCAACAATTCGGTAATAAAATCCCGGGCTGAGATGGCGGCGAATTCTTGGGTAAACGGAACAACGATCAGGACATCTAGTTCGGTGGCGGCGATGAGTTCTTTTTTCTGTTCATTGAGCGTGATCAGCGGGGGATGGCGGCGATTAGTGAGCACCCTCAGCGGGTGAGGGTCAAACGTCATGGCCAGCGAGGTTCCCCGGAGGTGATTGGCTTTCTGGACAACCTCGTGGAACAAGCTCTGGTGGCCGATGTGTACGCCGTCGAAGTTCCCGATGGTTACGACGGCATTTGTGAATGGTTTGTCAATGTCCTCAATACGTTCGATGATTTTCATGGGGATTTGAATATCCTGCAATATTTTCTTGACACGCAAAGTAAAGCGGTATAGATAGTCCATCTTGCGTGATTAATCAATGGTTTTCATTCACGCATTCCGGTGTGCCGAAGTGGCGGAACTGGTAGACGCGCTAGGTTCAGGGTCTAGTATCCGTACGGATGTGGGAGTTCGAATCTCCCCTTCGGCACCACAGGAAAATCAGGGGGTACAGAACACTTTCGAAAGTTCTGGCCCCCTTTTTTAGTGGATAATTCTCTCCGGTGGCGAAAAGTAGTATAGAATCCGTGGCATCCTGGAAATGTTCCGGCCTCGCGCTATCCGGACGGATAACTTGACAGCTCCACAGCCTTACAATAGTTCTTTGGAAGTAAGCTATCAAAAGGAAAGGTTTTTGCGATGGGTTGGATGGGTAAAATCGTAGGCGGCACCATTGGATTGGCGTTGGGCGGGCCGCTGGGGGCCATTGCGGGGGCTACATTCGGGCATTTTTTCGACCAGACGAAAGAGATGACCCGGGGGGGGATGGCGGGTGCCCGCCTGAGCACCCATGAGGACGCCCAGATGACGTTTTTTGTGGCCGCCTTCTCCATGCTGGCCAAGCTGGTGCAGGCCGATGGCCGGGTGACCGAGGACGAGATCGCGGCCATCGAACGGTTTATGAAGAACGACCTGAGGCTGAGTCCGGCAAGCCGCCGGGTGGCCATCGATATCTTCAACACCGCCAAGACGTCGCCCCACTCCTTCGATGATTTTGCGGTCCAGTTTTACAACGCCTTTCGGCACCGACCGGAAATTTTGGCCTTCATGCTGGACATTCTCAGGCGGGTGGCCCTGGCAGACCGCGATTTCAGCGCCGCCGAGGTAGAACTGATCCGGCGGGCAGCCCGGATATTCGGATTGCCGGAACCCGACGACGAGCCCCTGCGGGCTCACCCTGGTAAGAAGGATGGGCAGCATTACAGCACCCTTGGGGTAACGCCGGAGGCATCCGAAGAAGAGATCAAGGCCCGCTACCGCACGCTGGTGAAGGAATTTCATCCGGATCGTATTGCCTCCAAGGGACTGCCCGAGGAGTTTACGGATTTTGCTGAAAACAAGTTCCGCGAAATTCAGGAGGCCTATGAGGCCATCAAGAAAGAACGCGGCATTTCCTGAGTGTCAGTCCGAGTATTTCACGCGTTGATGGCACCGTAAAAATTTACAAATTTCGTTTTGACGTCATTCTGGCGAAAGAGGCTGTGTCGCAATTACGCGAAGTCTCTTGTTCTTGTCCGTCATGCCGGCGAAAGCCGGCATCTCCTCAACCCGAATATTTCACGCGTTCGAGATGTTTATTGGCAAGGCATCAGGGTCCCCGCTGTACTTCTGCTACCGCAAGCCCCAGATAACGCGGCCAATGGGCATCTCGGACGCGCCCGCAGGGTGAATTTTTACTGCGTGCCTGGAAATCGGCACAGGGTACAAACTGTCACCGGAAATCGCGCCTCGAACAGTGCTTATATTAGCGATATATTTACGGAAAATAATTTCGCAGAAAAATTTCATGAAATATTCGGGTTAAGTGAATGACATGATGATGCAACAGATTCCGGATCAATCCCGTAATGACAGTCAAGGTACTTTTTACGGGATTATCACAGGTGCGCGCTATATGGCGACATCCCGCCGACGCTCTATCGGGTAGGCCGAATCACGGCGAAGCATGGACCGGCCGCAAGGCGGACTTCACCATATTGGCAAAACTGGCGTTTCCCATGGTCATCCATTTGACTTGTCGATCGGTTCGCGGATCGAGGCGACGGATAATTTCCTTTTCCGGATAACCCCGGCCATTCAAATTCCCAACTTTCTCACGCAATGCCCGCAGGAAGTCCAGCTTGCGCGCCAGGTGGCGTTTGCCGTTCTGTGGACAGGGGTTGTGGGCGCAGAAAAGGGCATCGAAGTCGAGTGCCAGAACTTTCTCCAGGGAGTCGATTTGCTGGTGGATGTCCTCGTCCGAACGGAAGAATTTGATGCGTTCGCCGATAAAGAGATCACCGGCAAACAACCAGCCCTGGCTTTTTTCCAGAAAGGCCACATGATCCTTGCTGTGGCCGGGGGTGGCCACCGGTTCCAGCCGGTATGTGCCCGATTCGATGATGTCGGGGAAGGGGTCGACCCGGAGTCTGGCGGTCCGGCCCCAGATCAGGTGCTGGTAGGGCAGAATGCGGTAGCCTGTTGCCAGTTTGGCTGCGGCCAGGGGATGCCCATAAACCGGTGCCCGGAATTGGTTATGGAAAGCGGCTGCATTGCCGCTGTGATCTTCGTGGTGGTGGGTCAGCAAAATGGTGTGGATGGGCAGGCTTTCCATGGCCGCGAGGGCTTGGCGGCGCATGTTGCTCTGGCCCGTGTCGATCAGCACACCGTCCAGATAATAAAAATAGACACCCATGATGGGCGGGCCGATGGGGCCATATCCGAGATGAACGGCATGAACAGGACCGAAAGTTTTCTTGATGATGCGATGCAATGGTGATGCTCCCGATAGCAAATGATCCCGCGTATTTTCGCCCGGCACCCAATAGATGGTGTGGCCGGTACGTATAACCTGAGCCCCGTGATGATAACCGGCTTTAGATTCTACTCATAAATTTTTTCTCCTTCCACAAAGGCGCTTTCCGCATCGTCGTCGATGAGGCGGACACTGCCGGTCTGGTCGGGATTCATTTGCTCGCGGTACCATTCATTGGCAATGATCATGGCCATGACCTCGTTGCTGCCCGTCCAGATGGAGGCCAGGCGCAGGTCGCGGACAATGCGTTCCACCGGAAATATGTCGGTGTACCCGATGCCGCCCATGACCTGCATGGCATTATGGGCGACCTTCTGGCACGATTCGGTTATGAATTTCTTGGTTTCGGAAACCTGGCGGCGGATAAAGTGAGGCGGACTGCCGGCATCGACGGCGTGAGCGGTCGTGTAGGCCATTGCACGGCAGGCGTCCAGCAACATGGCGGCTTCGGCGATCTGGAAGCTGACCCCCTGAAATTGGTTGATGATCTGTCCGAAAGCCTTGCGGCGGCTGGTGTAGCGGGTGGCCACATCGAGGGCCGGACGGGCCGCGCCGATGGTCATGGCGGCGGTGCCCAGCCGCTCGGGAATCATCATGGTGTTGAACACGGCATAGGCGCCGTGCAACTGGCCCACGATGTTTTCCGCAGGCACCCGTACGTCACGAAATACCAGGCGTCCGGCTCCCCCGCCGCGGCATCCCATCAGGTTGTAGAGATATTCAGTCTCCACACCGGGGCCCCGGTCGACGACGAAGCAGGTGAGGGCCTTGTGGGGTTTGGCATCCGGATCGGTCCTGGCATAAACCAGGAAATAGTCGGCGCCCTCCGCCCCGACAATGAAGCGCTTCTGGCCGTTGAGGATGTAGTCTTCACCCTCACGGACCGCTGTGGTGGTGGTGCCGAAAAAATCCGACCCGCCGCGGGGTTCAGTGAGGCATTCGGCGGCAAAGATGTCGCCCTTGAGAAGGGGTTTGACATAGCGTTCCTTCTGGTCGTCGCTGCCGTGCTGGATAATGGCATCGCACACCAGTTCGGCGCCCACGCCGAAAACGCAGGCGAAGATGTACCCCAATGTTCCGACTTCTTCCATGACCATGGTTGTGCTTACCCAGTCCAGTCCGCGACCTCCCCATCGGCGGGGATAGCGGCAGCCCATAAGGTTGCGGCGCCCGGCCTCTTTCAGGAATTCCTTGGGGAAGCGGATGCGGTCCTTGTCCATATCCAGAATCATCTGGCGGGGTACCCACTTGACCAGGTCCCGGACTTCCCGGCGCAGAGCCAATGATTCGTCTGAAAGTAAATGATTAAACATAACAATTCCTTAGAATACAGTAATTAATGTACAGTTTAATGAACCGTCGTCCGTGATCATGTAATGGCCAGTCAGCTTTAAGATGACCCCGGGGAGGCGTCGCCATTTTCGAGTTCCGCCAAACGACGGATCAATTTTTTTTTGACGTCATTCAGATCATTTTCCAGCTGTTCAAGTTCTTCGATGTGGCTGCGGATCTCGGTCAGTTTTTTTTCACCATATTGAAGGCTTTTGCGGATTTGTTCGGCTTCGGACATGCCGAGATCCGTGTGGCCGATCATTTCGGCAATTTCCTTCAGACTGTACCCGAAGCGTTTGCCCCGCAGGATCAGTCTCAAGCGGGCCCGGTCACGCCGGCTGTAGATACGCTGGTTGCCCTGGGTGCGTCGGGGCGTAATCATTCCTTTTTCTTCATAAAAGCGAATCGAGCGGGTACTGATGTCCAGTTCGCCGGCCAACTGTGAAATGGTAAAATAGTCAGAATATGGGGTTGAACGGGGCACGAATATGGACTCCCTAATGGCAATGGTGGACGGATCGAATGGCATTCGTATAATTAGTGTCCGTCCATAAACGGTAGGTTTTGGTTTCTGGCAAGGCCCGAGCGAGTTTCAACCGGAGGAATAGTAGACTATTTCGAGGATTGAAAACGAGCGAGAAAGCCGCCAGGGGGCGAAAGATGCCGTTTATGGATGACCAATAGTTAACCTTAACGTAAAGGTAAACTATAGCGGAATGGTTAGCCTGTATATCGGGTCATGTCAAAACAAATTTGCAAAAATATTTTTATGAAATATTGGGGCTGGCCGCGGGAGGGGATAGGCGAGGCAACAGAATAGATACTCCCGCGGTCAACAAAAGGCTTTAATTTGGATGGCTAGCGCTTAATGGTCAGCTTTTCAATCACGACCGGATCGACAGGGCGGTCCATGGGGCCGGTGGCAACGCCTCCGATGGCTTGCACTACATCCAGCCCTTTGGTGACGCGACCAAAAACCGAGTGCCGGTCATTCAGATGCGGGGTCGCTGCCAAGGTGACGAAAAACTGGCTGCCATTGGTGTTGGGACCGGCATTGGCCATGGAAAGCACGCCTTCACCGTCATGGCGCAGGGACGTGTCGAATTCATCCTGGAAACGGTAGCCGGGGCCTCCGGTGCCGGTGCCCTGGGGACAGCCCCCCTGAATGACAAATCCTGAAATGACCCGGTGAAACGTCAAGCCGTCATAAAAAGGGCCTTCCTTTTCAGTGGGCTGGCGGCCTTCGGCCAGATTGATGAAATTCCATACGGTTTCCGGGCATTCGGCGGCATAAAGCTCGGCTTCGAAGGTGCCTTTGTTGGTTTCAAATACGGCTACGGGCCGGTCGACGGATTCTTTGTGATCGACTTTTTCAAAGCTCATCAGTTTCTCCTTAGGGGTTAAGGTAATCGATTATTATTTGTGATAAAATCATGTTTTCAGGATCCTATGCGAACCGATAGAAAATCGGTTGGGTAAAACGAACGATAATTCAGGCGATGATCTGGCCCCCAAGCCGCCCGGTGTCATCCATATCCTGGACGATGGCCTGCGCAATGGTGTTCATGCGGCTGTCCTCGCCGTCCAACAGGATGCTGAGATAATTGCCGGAAAGGCCTTTCAGCCGGCCCGTGGCACGGTCGCGCCGATTTTCCACCAGCACATCGATTTTCTGGCCGACGGCCTGTTCTATAAAGGCCTGCTTTTTACGATTGCCTATCGCCCGGATAAGGGCGGTGCGCTCTTTGGCGACCTGGGGAGGGACCTGGTTCGGATAGTTGAAGGCCGGGGTTCCGGGCCGCCGTGAATAAGGGAATACGTGGAGATAGGAAAGCGGGAGCTCCTCTATAAGCCCGGCTGTCTTTTCAAAGGATCGGTCGTCTTCTCCCGGAAAGCCGATCAGCACATCGGCGCCGATCGCGGCCTGGGGCAAACGTTTGGCAATGGTGACAACCCGCTGCCGGAAAAAATCCCGGGAGTAGGGACGGTGCATCCTTTTCAGAATTGCATCGTCGCCGCTTTGCAGGGGAAGATGGAAATGGGGGCAGAAAATGGCCGACGCGGCGACACGCGCGATGATCCCATCGGACAGTTCATGGGGTTCGATGGAACTCAAACGGATGCGCGCCAGCGGCTTTTCCGCTTCGATCCGTTCCAAAAGGGTTGCAAGGTCCGTGGCCGGTTGGAGGTCGAGTCCGTAAGCTCCCAGGTGGATGCCGGTCAGCACCGCCTCGTGGTAGCCCTGCTGCCCGAGATGACGGAGGTGGCGGATAACCTGCCCGGGACGCATGCTGCGGCTGCGGCCGCGGGCATAGGGTACGATGCAATAGGTACAGAAGCTGTTGCAGCCGTCCTGGATTTTCAGAAAGGGCCGGGTGCGGGCCCCGGGTGCGGCCGTTGCCGGGTTGAAAAAACGCAGCCCGGGGGCGAGATCGTCCACGGCCCGGATCGGAGCGTCTTCCGTGTGCCCGACGGTGCGGACAATGATGTCGGGCAGTTCGTCTCTCCGGCTGTGTCCCACGATGGCATGTACGCCTTCAATGGCTTCGATCTCTTCGGGGGCCACCTGGGCGTAGCAGCCGGTAACGATGATGCGGGCCCCCGGATGGTGGCGCTGGAGTTTCCGGATCAACTGGCGGGACTGCATGGATGCCTTCTGGGTAACGGTGCAGGTGTTCACGATACAGACATCGGCCCTGTCGCCGTCTTCGCTCCTCTGCCAGCCATGGGCGCTCAGCGCTGCGGTGAGCACGTCGGATTCGTGCTGGTTGACTTTACAGCCCAATGTCGAGATATGAAATCGCAATGAATACTGCTCCATTGTAATGGTCTATGCTGATTCCTTTTTTTCCGGAAAAGAAAAGGAATCAAAAATTATAAGATCCAGCCGCCGCCCAGGACTTCATCTTTATCGAAGAAGACGGCGCCCTGTCCCGGGGTGATGGCGTCCTGGGGGCTTTCGAACCGCAGCAGCGCTTCTGCCGGTGCCGTTTCCGTCACCACTGCCGGAGCGGCCTTATGCCGGTAGCGAATCTGGGCGGTCACCCGGGCGGGAAACCGTTCTGGACGATGGATCCAGTTGATATCCGCCACCGTGGCGGTATCCCCGGCCAGGTCGGTGCGTTTCCCGACAACCAGGCGGTTGCGCGCATGGTCCAGGCGGACCACATAGTAGGGCTCCGGGGCCGGACAGTTGATGCCGCGGCGCTGGCCGACGGTAAACAGGTGCAGTCCCTTATGGCGGCCCAGCACGCGTCCCTGGGTATTCTCGATAAGGCCCTCTTGGGGGCGGAATCCCTCCTGTTGCTGCAAAAAGAGGTGATAGGGGGTGTCCTTGATAAAACAGATATCCTGGCTTTCCTGGCCCATTGCCGGAACCAGGTGATGACGGCGGGCGATGGCGCGCACCTCGTCTTTGGTCAGATCCCCAAGGGGAAAAAGGGCCTGTTGCAGTTGCTCCTGATTCAGGCGAGCCAGAAAATAGGATTGATCCTTGCCGGGATCAACCCCGCGGTGGAGATGGCGTCGACCATCCGGGCCGGTTTGCAACCGGGCATAGTGACCGGTGGCCAGGGCCTCCGCCCCCCGCTCGCGCGCCAGGGAGAGGATATGACCGAACTTGATGGTCGGATTGCAAAAAAGGCAGGGATTGGGTGTACGGCCATCCTGATAGGTCGACGTGAAATAGGCCACCACAGTCCGGCGAAAGGTTTCCGATATATCAAGGATATCCACCGGGATATCGAGTTGCCGGCTTATCTCGGCCATGTCGTGGGCCGGGGAGGCCGGAGATCCATGCCGACCTGATGGTTGCTCGTATCCGGTGCGGAAATGGAGTCCGACAATGTCGTGACCCTGCTGTTTCAATAGAAAAGCGGCGACCAGGGAGTCTACGCCGCCGCTGATGGCAACGGCAATGACTGTCATCCGTCGAAGAATTTTTGGTTACTGGGACGGACCGACATGGCGCGCGATGGGCAGGCGGGAATACACAGTTCGCACAGGCTGCATTTACGTTGGTCGAATTCCACGGTCATTTCCGGACGCTGGAGGAACAAGGCCCCGGTGGGGCATACGGCCGTGCAGGCCCCGCAGTGGGTGCATTTGGTTTTTTCCCGCTTGATTTCCTGATCGGCGTTTTGAACCTGGACCCCCTGAGCTTTGAGGTACTTGACCCCCTCCCGGAACATTTTCCGCTCACCGGACAGTTCGAGAACCAGGATCCCCTCCTTGCGGGGCAGGATGGTGGCGTTCAGAATGTTGAAGGTCAGGTCGAATCGCTTGGTCAGGTTGCAGACGATGGGTTTCTGGGCCACTTTTTGTGAAAACCGCAGGATCAATATTTTGGAATACACGCCGTCCTCCCGATACTTTAAAAAACGCCACATTAACGACAATTTATCTTGCTGTCAACTTGCGGTCAGTGCCTGGGACGGGCGGGACAGCTCGAAGCCGGTTTGGTGATGTGGACGGAAGCCCCCGCTACCCCTTAGTGTCACGACGAACGATTGCGGGCGACGGGCAAAAATGGCGACGGCCGGACCACCCCGAAAGGGGTCGGATAAGGGAAGATGGTTGATTCAGGCGGCGGATTTTTCTATAAATACCCTATCCCGGATATTTCACGTGTTCGCGATGTTCATTGACAGGGCATCAGGGGCGCCGCTGTACGCCTGCGACCGCAAGCGCCCGATAACGCGGCCAATAAGAATCTCGGGCTCGTCCGCAGGGGAAAAATATTGATGCGGTTCTTTCTGAAAAGCGCCGGTCACAACGTGTTGTAAGCCATCTTGACCGCAACTTTCATTATTCAGGTCGGCAGGCTGACGGGCCGATAAACATCCCATGAACCGATTCGCCTATCGCACAACCGGTTTGGCTCTCAAGGCTTTTTCATGGTTTTCAAAAGCCCGGGTCACGACCCATAACAGCGAAACCATCCCCCGGGATGGATCGCTCCTGTTCGTCATCAATCATTTCACCCGTATCGAAACCCTGTTGCTGCCCTATTGGCTCAATCAATTGACGGGACTGCCGGTGTGGTCCCTGGCCGACTACGAATTGTTCCAAGGGGCTTTAGGCAGCTATCTCGACACGGTCGGCGCGGTTTCCACACGTGATCCCGACCGGGATCGTCTGATCGTGCGATCCCTGCTCACCGGCGAGGCGGCCTGGGTGATTTACCCCGAAGGCCGCATGGTCAAGAACAAGAAGATCGTGGAAAAGGGCCGCTACATGATCTCCTATGCCGGCGGCAAACATCCGCCGCATACCGGTGCCGCCACCCTGGCCCTGCGCACCGAATTCTACCGCCAGCGCATCCATCGGCTGCTGCAGGAGTCCCCTCCGGAAGCCCGGCGCCTCCTGTCGGAATTCAAAATCGACAATGAGGCGCCGCTCCTGTCCCGGCATACCTATATCGTGCCCGTCAACCTGACCTACTATCCGATTCGCGCCCAGCAAAACGCCTTGAGCGATCTGGCCCGCAAATTCAATGAGAACCTCTCCGAACGTCTCGTGGAAGAGTTGATGGCGGAAGGCACCATGTTCTTGTCCGGTGTGGATATCGACATGCGTTTCGGACACCCCATCCCCATCGGCGAATGTCTGACCTGCCCCAAAATCGAACGTGATATCAGCAGCCGCCAGGTTATCAATTTTGACGATACGCTGGCGTCTCGCAAGCAGATGCGGCGGGAAGCGCTAAGCATCATGCAGCGGTATATGGATGAAATCTACCGCATGACCACCATCAATCACGACCACCTGTTTGCTTCCATGCTGCGGCAAATTCCCTATCGCAGCGTGCAGCCGGACGACCTCCGTCGCAAAGTCTACCTGGCGGCCAATCAATGCGTGGCCCAAAACCCGACCCATTACCATCGCAGCCTTAGCGAAAGCCAACTGCCCCTGCTTACGGACGACCGTTTTGGCAAGTTCCGGGAGTTCATTTCGCTGGCGCGGCAGACCGAAGTGCTGGAAGGGTCGGATGATGCGCTGTTCAAGAATCCTTCCCGGCTGACCCATCCCTTCGAATTCCATCGGGTGCGCATCGAAAATCCGTTACGCGTTATCTCCAACGAGGTGGAGCCGCTCAAGGAACTCCAGCGCTGTGTGCGCCGCATTGCCTGGCAGCCGGCGGCCTGGACCCGCTATCGGCTCGCCCGGCACCTGCGCCGGAAGGCCCTCGCGGAATTTGAAAAGGACTACGAGGCCTTTTTTATCGAAAACGAGTCCAAACCCCGCGGCATCGGCCGCCCGATTTTTCTTAAAGGACGCTCTCGGCAACTTGGCGTCGTCGTGGCGCATGGCTACATGGCGGCACCCGAAGAAGTCCGCGGCCTGGCGGATTATCTCAACCGGCAGGGCTATTGGGTCTATGCCCCCCGGGTGAAGGGGCACGGTACGGCACCGGAGGACCTGGCCCGCCAGACCTACCGGGATTGGATTGACAGTGTGGAGGAGGCCTATGCCCTGATGGCCTGTCATTGCCGCCATGTGGTGGTGGGCGGCTTCAGCAATGGTGCCGGTTTAGCTCTGGAGACGGCCGCACGCATCGAAGCCATCAAAGGCGTTTTTGCCGTCAGTCCGCCCATGCGGCTGCAGGATTTTTCAGCACGCTTCGTTCCGGCCGTCGATATGTGGAATCGCCTGATGCAACGCATCGGCACCAACGGGGCCCGCAAGGAATTCATCGAAAATCATCCGGAAAACCCTCACATCAACTACCACCGCAACCCCATTGCCGGCATTCGGGAACTGGAGCGGCTGATGGATCGCGTGGGGGACTGCCTTAAAGATGTGCAGGTGCCGGCCGTCGTGGTCCAGTCCGTGGCCGACCCGGTGGTGGATCCCCGGGGATCCCGCCATATTTTCGATCGGCTGGGCTCACGGGAAAAGAAGTACATCCTGTTCAATCTCGATCGTCACGGCATTCTCCTGGGCCCGGGCAGCGAGCAGGTGTATCGGGTGATCGGCAACTTCCTGGCCGACATCCGGGCCAATCTGGAGGGTTAGTCCGTGCCCAGCCATAAACGGCATCTTTCGGCCATGGCGGCGTTCTCGCTCGCTTTATATCCTCGAAATAATGATTTCTTCTACATATCGATAAATTCCGGCTTCCGAAGCTGTGTCGCAATAACCACGACTCTCGGCGTCGGGGTCGGTATCGGAATCGGGTTCGAAAGGGGGTCGGATAGGGTTAAAGCATGGAAATCGGTCGTTCCGATGAATCTTTGCAAGAATAAAACAGGAAATTCCGGACGATCCCGATCCCGACACCGATACTGCTCCGCCACGGCCGTCTGCCTTTTGCCTGCCGCCCTGATGCTCGATTATCCGCGGCCTGAAAATCTGAGTATTGCGACACAGGCTCTTCCGCCGGAATGACATCATAACTGGAATCGCGTCGAGGGTGATGACGGACAGCCGACAGCGGGAAGGGGGAATCCCCTTGACACTGTCCGGAGGGGTTGTAAAATCAGCATGAGGCCATTGATGTTGGTCTCAATCTCCTCGTCTCAAAGGGCGGCCTGCCGGGTCGCCCTTTTTGATGCTTGAAACCGTTCGGCAAGGGCAGCGCTCAATCCAAAAAAATTAAAAAAGGCCATCACCCATGAATCTTATCGCCTGGATCATACTCGCCGCACTTCTCCTGGATTTCTGGCTGCACTGGCAGGCTGATCGGCTCAATTTAAAGGCGCAGCCCGCCACGCCGCCCGATAGTTTTCGTTCCCTCTATGAAAATGGGGATTACCAGCGGTCAAAGGATTATCTCGCCGTCAATACACGGTTCGGGTGGCTGGCGGAGGGCATCCAATTGGCGGCGGTCGTTATTTTCTGGCTGGCCGGCGGATTCCCCGCCCTGGATGCCTGGGTGCGCTCCTGGGGGCAGGGCCCGCTTCTGACCGGCCTTTTCTTTATCGGTCTCCTGGTGGTCCTGCGCGCGGTCCTCTCGCTGCCCTTCAGCATCTACAGCACCTTTGTGATCGAGGAAAATTTCGGTTTCAATCGGACGACATGGCCGACGTTTATTCTCGATCGCATCAAGGGCGCTATCCTGGGCATGGTTCTGGGCGCGCCCCTTCTGGCTGGCATCCTGTTTTTTTTTCGTGAAGCCGGCTCCTTGGCGTGGCTTTATTCCTGGGCCGTGGTGGTCGCCTACATGCTGGTAATGCAGTATGTCGCCCCGACCTGGATCATGCCGCTCTTCAACCGCTTCGAACCCCTGACGGACAAAAACCTGGCCAAGGCCATCCTGGACTACGCCCGTTCGATCGATTTCCCGCTGGCGAACGTTTTCGTCATGGATGGATCCAAGCGGTCCGGAAAGGGCAATGCCTTTTTCACCGGGTTTGGCCGTAACAAGCGCATTGTGCTTTTCGACACCCTGGTCCAGCAGCATGAACAGGGTGAACTGGTGGCCATCCTGGCCCATGAAATGGGGCACTACAAAAAGCACCACGTCATCGTGGGGCTTTTCACCGGCATCCTGCAGGCCGGTATCATGTTTTACCTGCTGTCCCTGTGCATTGGATATCCCCCGCTTTTCGAGGCCTTTTATATGCCCCAGCCGTCGGTCTACGCCGGCCTGGTTTTCTTTGGACTGCTGTATGCGCCCGTGGATTTTTTCACCGGACTGGTGTGGATGAGCCTGTCGCGCCGCAACGAGTATGCCGCCGATCGTTTTGCGGTGGAAACCACCTGTCAGGGTGAAGCCCTGGCCCTGGCCCTGCAGAAATTATCCGTCCATCATTTGTCCAATCTTTCCCCCCATCCCTTTTACGTTTTCCTGAACTATTCCCATCCGCCGGTTCTCCAGCGGATCGAAGCTATTCGCAGCCAGTGCGACACCCTCAAGAATGCCTGACGGACACTTCCAAGTTTCTGAAAAAGCCATTGCGTTTGGGCACAGGATGCGAATCCTGTGAGACTTTTGCAGCATGGGGTGTAATCCTTCCCGGGGGTTGCCCCTAAGGGATGAATGGGCTAAATCTGTTTTCCGGCTTATGGGAAATCCAACCGACCATTCGACGGGGCAAGCAATTTATCACAAACGGAGAAACACATATGGCTGAAGGTACTTGGCGAGGACTCGCAAGCGACAACCATGCCGGCATTCATCCGGATATCATGGCGGCCATGGCAGCGGCCAATCGGGGGCATGCCGTTGCCTATGGAGACGATCCTTATACCGCATCGGCGGTGGCGCGTTTCCGGGAACATTTCGGTGAAAATATCGAGGTCTATTTCGTGTTCCTGGGCACGGCCGCCAATGTCCTGTCCCTGCAGGCCGCCGCCGAGCCCTACAATTCTGTAATTTGTGCGGATACCGCCCACATTCATGTGGATGAGTGCGGCGCGCCAGAGCGCCACACGGGCTGCAAATTGCTGACCGTGGCTTCGCCCGACGGCAAGTTGACCTGTGACGGCATCCGGCAACATCTGCACGGTTTCGGGTTCGAACACCATGCTCAGCCGGGGGTGGTGTCCATAACCCAGGCCACCGAGTTGGGGACCGTCTATCGACCGGAGGAGATCCGGGCGATCGCTGATCTGGCCCATGCGCATAAAATGGTGCTGCACATGGACGGCGCCCGCCTGGCCAATGCCGCGGTCCATCTGGATATGAATCTTCGGCGTCTGACCACCGAAGCCGGAGTGGATATCCTTTCTTTTGGCGGTACCAAAAACGGGATGATGGTGGGCGAGGCCATCGTCTTTTTCAGTACCGATCTTGCCCGGAATTTCAAATACCGCCGCAAGCAGGGCATGCAACTGGCCAGCAAGATGCGCTTCATCGCCGCCCAGTTCGAGGCCCTGCTTACCAACGACCTCTGGCGGCACTGTGCCGAACAGGCCAACCGGATGGCGACGCTCTTGGCCAGGGAACTGCAGGCGCTACCGGAAATTCACATCGACCGGGAAGTAGCGTCCAACGGTGTTTTCGCCCGCGTTTCCCCGGAGATTATCGCTCCACTCCAGGCGATCTGCCCGTTCTACGTCTGGAATGAGGCGACCTCGGAAGTCCGGTGGATGACATCGTTTGACACGACGGAAGAGGATATTCACGGGTTCATCGCTGCCCTCAAAAAGGTATTGTCGTCGTGCTGAGCCGACGCGTCCTGATTATCGCCGATATCGAAGGGAGTTCGGGGTGCTGGAACTATGCGGCCTCGCTTTTCTTCACGCGCGAGTGGGTGCAGGCCTGTGAAGCCATGACTTTGGATGTCCAGGCTGTGGTGCAAGGTCTCTTTGATGCCGGAGCCGAAGAAGTCATCATCAAGGACTTTCACCGTACGGGCTACAATTTATTGCCCGAGCATATCGATCCGCGGGCCCGGGTCAACAGTGGCTACGCCCTGGGGCCCATTCCGGGAATGGGCGATCCCGGCCGAACTGATACCGTGATGTTTCTGGGGTTGCATGCCGCCTCTGGTACCTCGGGGTTTTTGCCGCACACCATGACCTCGCGGCTGGCTGAAGTGCAGGTAAACGGACGACTGGTGCCGGAGGTTGCCTTGTTTGCCTCCCTGCTGGCTCCTTACGGTATCCGACCGGTTTTCTTCTCCGGCTGTCCGGACGCCTGCCGGCAGGCCCGGCAAGAGGTGCCGGGGATCACTACTTTTGAGATCGACAAGGCGGGGGGGCCGGATGGCTTCGACCCTGCCGCCTGGAGGCGCCGTCTGGCCCAAACGGCGGTGGCCGCCCTGACCAATTGCCACACCCGACCGCTGGAAGGCCGCGGTCCCCTGGACGTAAAAGTGGTGTTCCGGGATGGCCCGGCAATGGCGAAAAAGATTGCGCGTCGCTGGCGGGTGCAATGCCAAGGGGATGCCGTGCATTTCATTGCCGATGACATGCCGGCGCTTTTCGAGATATTGAGCCGGATTTGCTATCTCGTACCCGCCCTGCTTCCCGTGCTGCCCCTGGCGTTGCCGTTGTACAACATGAAAGGGCGCGCCGGTCTGGCCTGGGTGCGGCATCGCCTGAAAAAGGTGGCGTGAAGCAAGATGATATACTGAAGGGCTTAATTGGAAATGAAGAATGCTTCGCATTTTTACCTTTAATTGAAAATTCGGCAAAGTTCGATCGGTCCGGAGTGATTTAATTTCATTATTCCTTTTCTTTTCCGGAAAAGAAAAGGAATCAATTTTCAGCGGGACTCAGACAGTCCGAGCACTTTTTTCCGTCCGCCCCGCCGATGCTCGGCGCGGGACAAAGGGAAAACCAAAACCAAAAAATCGAAAACGCGATCATAAATTCAGGAGAAGCATACACTATGGAACCGACGAAGAACATCACGCTGCCGCTGCCCGCCCTGGATGACCCGGAAGGAGAACGCGTGCCCGATAACTTGCCGCCGGTGGTGGACGCCCACGTCCATATTTTTCCGGATGCGCTTTTCGATGCGGTCTGGGGATGGTTCGATCAGTTCGGTTGGCCGATACGTTACCGACTCTATACGGACGATCTGATTGATTTCCTGCTCGAGAAAGGGATTAGCCATATTGTTGCCCTCCAATACGCCCACAAACCGGGCGTGGCGGACGAACTGAACCGCTATATGACCGATCTCGTGCGGAAAAACCAGGCGGTAACCGGTCTGGCCACGGTTTTCCCCGGAGAGGAGGATGCGGAGGGCATTCTGGCAAAGGCGTTTAAAAATGGGCTTAAAGGGGTTAAACTGCACAGTCATGTGCAGTGTTTCACCATGGACAGCCCCGGGATGCACGCGGTCTACACAGCCTGCTGCGATCACGACCGGCCGCTGGTGATTCATGCAGGCCGCGAGCCCAAGAGCCCGGCTTATCCCTGCGACCCCTACACGATCTGCCACTGGACCAATGTCGAAAAAGTGCTGCAAGCCTATCCCGCCTTGAAACTGGTGGTCCCGCATCTCGGGGCGGACGAATTCGATGCCTACCAGAGGCTTTTGGAGCGGTTTGACCACCTGTGGCTGGATACCACCATGGTGTTGGCAGACTATTTGCCAATGGCAAGCCCTCCAGACATTGCCGGCATGCGAACGGAACGGATCCTTTACGGGACGGATTTTCCGAATATTCCCTATGCCTGGGACCGGGAGTTGCGTCGAATGGAAAAGATGGGGTTGGATGCCGAATCGCTCCGGAAGATTTTGGGCGATAATGCGGCCGCCCTATTTGGGATTGATTACGGAAGACGTTATGGCGAATGACGCGGAACATAGCGCCCTTACAAGCCGCTTGAAGGAACTTGAATCGGAGAACAGGTCGTTACGCGGTGCCGTACAACAGAACGTTTCAGTGGCGGAAAGCTATCGCCGACTTTTTGATAATGCACCCGTGGGGATGTATCAAATCGATATGGCCAGCGGAAGATGTGTCTCGGTAAACCGCTCAATTCTGGATTTTACCGGCTACACGCGTGAAGAATTTTTGTCCATGCCAATGACCGCATTTCTGACCGAGGTCAGTCTTAATGATTTTCTTGAACGCTTCGAAAAGATACAACGCGGTGAAATTGTTCCCAGCCGTGTTCAGTACCAGATAAGGATCAAGGATGGCCGTACCCTATGGGCCCAGTTCGAGGTCCAATATTTCTTTGAAAACGACAGCGTACGGGGTGCGTCAGTTGTGGTTTACAACATCAATGAACATAAGCAAACCTTGATAGCGCTCGAAGAAAGCGAAAAGCGGTTTCGGCGGCTCGTGGAAACCATGAAGGAGGGGTTGATTATCCTGGATAACGATGGGCGGATCCTTTACGTTAATCAACACCTCGAGAATATCAGCGGCTACCGCTCCGATGAACTCATCGGACGCAAAGTTCAGGATTTTTTACCGCCGGATGTATCGAAACTGATATATCAACGGCTGACAGGGCAGGGGCGCAATTTACGCCATGCGTTTGAAATCCGCTGGAAAAGCAAAAAGGATGAGCCGAAATTCAGCATTATCTCACCGCAGATACTTTCCAATGTCGACGGAGGTTCGGATATAAGTTTTGCTATCATCACTGACATTACCGCCAAAAAAGAAGCTGAGAACCTGCTGCACCAAAGGGAAGAAGAACTTCAGAAGAAAAACGAGCAGTTGGAAAAAATGAATACCGCCTTGCGGAAACTGGTGGATATGCGTGAAAGCGACAAAGCGGAATTAAAAAATGCTTTTGCGAAGGGCTTGCATCAACTGATCGATCCGATCATGGACAAACTTCGCACTAGCGGGTTGAATGACCGGCAAAAAATTTATGTGGATCTACTATCCGCGAATCTGAAAGAGATGACCGCCCCCTATAACAAGGGGCTTTCACCGCGTTTGATGCTGTTGACCCCCGGTGAAATCGAAGTCGCCAATCTGGTCAAATACGGCCGGACCACCAAAGAGATCGCGTCGGTATTGAATATTTCCACCCGCACGGTGGATATGCATCGGCTTAATATAAGACGCAAACTGGGGCTGCACCGCACCGGTACCAATTTGAGGACTTACCTGCTGTCGACGTGAAGCCTCAAAGCTCAAAGCTGAAAGCTGAAAGGAAAACCATTAAGACCTTGGAGCAATCAGCGACTAGGGTAGAGCTATGCAACAGTTTGGATATGAAGAGTTGAAAGTATGGGATCGTGCGGTCTCATTTGCCGTCATGGTTATCGACGCATCGGAGAGCATTGACACCGGGCCGGCAGCATTATCGTTTGATCGAGCAAATCGAAGCCTCCTCGACAAGTGTTGCGATGAACATAGCCGAAGGCAAAGGTCGATTTTCCAGAAAAGAATTCAAACATTTTTGCTGCATTGCCAGGGGCAGCCTATACGAAACCACCACTCTGCTGGAAATTTTTCATCGTAAAGCCTGGATACCCACGAATACCTATTCGGAACTGAAATCCGAAGCCATAGAGATCGCCGCCATGATCAAAGGGCTTATCAATTCTCTTCGAACGGAATGAGCTTGTTTGTTTTCCTTCGCGCTTTACGATTTTAGGAAGTTCCTTTGAGCTTTCAGCTTTGGGCTTCACGCTTCTTGTTATTGCCGTCCCTTTGAGCTTTGGGCTTTCAGCTTTGAGCTTGCCGCTTTGAGCTCTGCCAAAGGCAGTCCTTTCAGCTTGACGCTTTGAGCTTGGCGCTGCCTTTCTTAGCCGCTAGGCTTCTCCCGCCGCGGCACTCCCATAGGCCTCGTCGAGGCGCATGGTCACGTATTGATTGAGGCGTTCATTGCGCTCTTCGATGTCGAAGCAATGGGCATCCTCTCCCATCAGACCCTCGGGGACAAAATCACCGATTTCATCGGGATCGGTAATCATTTCGCCGAAAAAGCAGACCGAGAGCCAGCGGTCGTCCGGATCGTCATCGATGATATCGACCATGGCGAATAGGGGGCGTTTGTTCTGACGCACATGTTTGGCCCGCAGGGAGTAGGTCACGCCGGGGCGCGCCACAAAGTCGAGTTCCACCTCCGGTTTGCTGGCGAGGTGTTTTTTCAGTTCCAGAAATGTCGTCTTGGTCTGCGACGCAGGATCCGACCATGCGTCGAGCAGGGCCTCTAATTCGGATGTATTATTTATGGGCGCCATGATTGTGCCTCCGGTGAAAGGGTATTGGGATATAGTGCATAAACTTTACGGCGATTTATAGTGCGATCACACGGCGAGGTCAAGATTTTTTGAGCGATGCGGAGATTTCCGCGATGCGTTTGGAAATATCGCGCACGGTCATGCGGCGGTTGTCGATCCACCACTTGGCGCTGGTTTGGGCCTGCCATTCCATGAAAAAGCTATCGAAAGCGTCATTGCTTAGTTTTTCGGCCGCAGCATCGGCGTGGGTGATATTCTGCTTGAGGTAGTTGACCTTGTTGATCAATTCGGCACGAACTTTTTCAGCCCAGGTGAGCATTTTAGCTGAGCCGGTCAGTTCCGGAAATCCGATTTCCTGGTGGGCCTGGGACAATTGGGCGGTTTGCCGGCGGGCATAGGCGGTTTTGCATTTATCGCAATACCAGTCTTTTTTGTCCACCAGAAACAGGTTTCTTTCGTGACTTTCGAAAAGTTGAACTTTAAATCGGCTGCGGCAGGTTTCGCAGCGAACTTCATAGGTAAAGTTGTCTTCCGTCATATTTCCTCGCGGGGGCAAATTGGTCGCATGCTTTCAAAAAAGAAGGTCGATCCGCTATGACGAATCGACCTTAGGTTGGTAATTGTGGTCGGGAAGACTGGATTTGAACCAGCGACCCCAGCGTCCCGAACGCTGTGCTCTACCAGGCTGAGCCACTTCCCGACAAGAAAAGGTTCAATATTGCAGACGGCTTAAAAAGTCAATCAGTTTTTCCCGATAGTTGGGATGGATGTTTCGTTTAAATTCCCTTTGAGCGAAGCCGCCGGCTGGTGCCGGTTTAATCATTCATGGAAAAAGCACCAAGCTCAAAGCGTCAAGCTGAAAGGGCGACGCTTCGCGTCGACATCGAAATACCCAAAACGACCACTGCAGCAGGCCCTTTTTTTATAAGAGCGTTCAGCTTGGCGACCTGCCGCAGGCCGTTACCGGGCCAGAATGTTGTTGAGGACGATGGTTTCCTCGCGGCCGGGGCCGACGGAAATGATATCCACCGGTGTTGCCGTCAATTCCTCGATCCGTTTCAAGTAGCTGCGGGCCTCTTCCGGCAGTTCATCATAGGTGCGGATACCGCTGATATCGGTTTTCCATCCGGGCAGCGTTTCATAGATCGGTTGGCATTCGGCCAGCACCTTGAGGTTCGTGGGGAATTCGCTAAGGGTTTGGCCCTTGTATTCGTAGGCATTGCAGATCTTGATCTCGTCAAGTTCGCCCAAGACATCCAGCTTGGTGATGGCCATCCCGGTCAGGCCGTTCAGCCGCACGGCGTTGCGCACGATCACCGTGTCCAGCCAGCCGCAGCGACGGCGGCGCCCTGTTGTGGCGCCGAATTCAGCCCCTTTGGCCTGGATGGCATCCCCGATGGCGTCAAACAATTCGGTGGGGAAGGGGCCTGCGCCGACGCGGGTGGTGTAGGCTTTGACAATGCCCGTTACACCGCTGATATGGCGCGGGCCGATGCCGGCCCCGGAGCAGGCATTGGCGGCCACGGTGTTGGATGAGGTCACAAAGGGATAGGTGCCGTGGTCGATGTCCAGATGGGTTCCCTGGGCGCCTTCGAAAAGTACCTGCCGGCCGGATTTGATGGCCTCGTCGATGATTACCGAAACATTTTCGATATAGGGGCGCAGCCGCTCGGCATAGCCGCGATACTCGTAGATCACTGCATCGGGGTCCACGGTATCGGCTTTGAGGTATTCTTTGAGGTAAAAGTTTTTTTCATCCATGATGGCGCGCACCCGTTCTTCGAACAGATCGGCATCGAGCATTTCGACGAACCTTATTCCCCGGCGCGTTGCCTTGTCTTCGTAGCAGGGACCGATGCCGCGTCCGGTGGTGCCGATTTTCTTGTCACCCTTCATGCGTTCGCGGCCATGGTCCACCGCCTTGTGATAGGGCATGATGACATGGGCTTTTTCGCTGATTTTGAGATTTTCCGGGCCCGCATCGACGCCTTTTCCGACCAGATAATCGATTTCCCCCAGGAGTACTTCGGGGTCCACCACCAGGCCGTTGCCGATCACACAGGTTTTGCCCTGCAGGATGCCGGAGGGCACCAGGTGACTGATAAACTGCTGGCCATCCACCACCATGGTATGCCCGGCATTGTTGCCGCCCTGGAAGCGGGCCACAATATCCGCGTATTCAGCCAGAAGATCGACAATTTTGCCTTTGCCTTCATCGCCCCATTGGGTGCCGACGATCACGAGATTTGACACGGGATGCTCCTTGAAAAATGAATGTTAGTATCGCTGCCGCAGGCGTATTTTAGATGACAGCATCAGCGGCGGCGCGCACGGAAAAACCCCTGGATTAAATTACGGCATTCATCCAGCAGCAGACCTTCCATAATTTCAGGGTGATGGTTCAGCCGGCGGTCTTCGCCAAGGTTGTATAGAGATCCTGCGGCGCCCCATTTGGGATCCCGGGTTCCAAAAAAAACCCGCTGGATCCGCGCATGTATGATGGCGCCCATGCACATCAGGCAAGGTTCGACCGTAACATAGAGGGATGTGTTTAACAACCGGTAGTTTTGCAGACGTACCGCTGCCTGTCGGATGGCCAATATCTCGGCATGGGCGGTGGGATCATTGTCGCCAATGGTGCGGTTGTGGGTCCTGGCCAGGATATCGCCATCCTCGGCAACCAGCACCGCCCCCACAGGGACTTCCTGCTCTTCAGCGGCTTGGCGGGCCTCTTCCAGGGCCATACGCATGCAGTCGATATGATGTCGGTTTTTATCCATACCTTCGATGGGACTGTCAATTCGGATGAACCCGACTCTAATAGAGGATTATTGACGAATAGGCAAGAACGCAAATGATATGGATCAGGTTGATGGACGGTTTGACCGCACAAGGGCGGGGCCTTCGGGTCCGAAAGATGGGAAGATGCCGTTAGGGAACAAATGCCAATTTGTCGTTGACATCGAACGGGGATTGGCTTATGAAGCTCTTCGTTGAATTCACAACACGTTGCGCCCGTAGCTCAGCCCGGATAGAGCGCCGGACTACGAATCCGTAGGTCGCAGGTTCGAATCCTGCCGGGCGCACCATTAAAATCAATGGGTTACAGCACTTAGCTGTGACCTATTTTTGTTTGAAAGCCATTCTGTCCCACTATAGTCCCACACTGGTTGAACCTTGCTTTTTCGGACCTCTGATACCACATCATTCAAATCGGACGTGCCAAGCGCTTTTTAATGCATCGTCTTAAATAAAAAGGGGGGGCGGGGGAGGTGTCACCCGGTACCCCCATCCGGGGAAACCATACCACCCCACCATATAGGATATCGCACACGGATTCCCCCCATTTTTCTTGAACACTGTGTGTCACATCCAATATCATCATCCTTATCTTGACCAGCAGGATCTAATCGAACCCTCAGGAGGCACCTTTGTGTGCGGACGATTCGTGGGATATCGGAATATCGAAGCGCTTCGGGAGCACTACCCCATCCACCGGGTCGAAGCCATCCTGTCCCCAAACTACAATGTAGCTCCGACCCAGAAAATACCTGTTATCGTCCGACAAGACGGCGAGAACGTCCTGCGGACATTCCGGTGGCGTACTAACGGCACGAGGGTGTTAACCCGAGTACCGGGGTGGTGTTATACGAAGGCAACCTCCAAAATCGTAAAGTCATCTTCAAAACGGTCAGATTTACCGAGGTTTCTGGCATATTCATACAGTCGATCAAGGATGGGCTTATTTTCGAGTTTGATCGTTTTGAGGTACTCAGCGAACTCTTTAAAGCACCACATTGATCCATCGGATTTCTCAACTTCGTAGACTCCGTCGGAAAAGATGTATAGAGTGCCCCCCTTCTCGACATTGCATTTACTCTTGTTGTAAGCAGCCTCACCAATCGCACCAACTACAAAATTGGGAGTCTTGAGCAGATCAATCTTACAATCTGATGAGGTCGCATCGCTGCATAAAATTGCAGGAGGATGCCCCGCACTTGCATATGTTAATTCCCGAGTGTTGAGATTGTAAACGCCATACCAGATGGTGAAAAACATGTCTTTGTGGGATTCACTCGGGAAGGCAAGATTAAGAGCTTGCAAGACCTGCTGGGGATCTTTGAAATCAGTACTCGGTAGCGATTGAGAGCGCAGCATGTTGATTACAGACACTGAAAGCAAAGCAGCCCCTACACCATGACCACTAACGTCTATCAAATAGACCGCGAAATGGTCCTCATCAACTTTGTGGTACCCAAATGCATCTCCACCCAATGAGGTTGAAGGAATAAAGCGCCAGTTTGTCCTTATAGACCCTTTTGTAACGGGTTGTGGCAAGATTTTTTTGACGTATCCCGCTGCTTCTGACAGTTCTCCATTGAGTTGCTTTAGAACGCTATTTGTTCTGTGGTGCGCTGTTTCAAGCTTCTCTTCGGCACTGATAGTCGCGATATAGAACGAGTAGCTAAAGGTCGCGAATACAAAACTTACCGAAAAATAGTTGCCGTAGTAAAGGAAGGAGAGATATATAGGATCAAGCTCAACGATCGGTTTCAATGGTCGAATATAGTAGTGCATTAAAACGAACGAGACACAAAATAAAAGGGCAATTAATGCTTTGCGAGACGTGTGCCAGTGGGTAAAAAATACAACAACTGGAATGGGCACTAAATAGAATTGAAAACCGGCAGCCCACCCAAGAAAAATGACGCATAATCCAGCATGGGCAATGACTTCAATGGTTACTATGGCAAAGCCAAGATTGAAATATCCATTCCGGTGCAAGAAGAAAGAAGTTGCCCACATTGTTACGCTCAGGATGTTAAAAAGCGCTAACCACTTTACACCGAGGAATGCAAAAACGACGAGGAATAACGCATGTGTTGCAAACCCGAGAGGGTAGACGAAAGTACCAAAGATAAACATGCGTAACATCGGAGGGGTATAATATACAGGGGGGAATTTACCTTCAGGAATTTCTCTAACCTTTTTTAGATAGTTCACTATGGCAGTGCGCATAGATCCCTCCTCTTATAGTGATCAGATCATTCCGTGAAACCCTTACGTCTTCCGCCTATCCCGCCGCCATTTCCATGGCGGCGTAGGGTTCCTATCAATCCACAGTCCGTACCCAGCCCTTCGGGCGATCTCCTCAGCTTCAGCATAGTCCTGCCTATCTGAGTACCGCTTATAGTGCCATGCCAACCCAGCCTTCAGGATCTCAAGATTCAGCTCCTTGCCGCCCCAAAGATAGACCGTAGCCACGGTCCTACCGTAGGGTGCGAGGTGGAGAGGTGAAAAAACGCTGGAAGTCCAGAAACGGTATTCAGGCCGTCAGGGCCTGGTCGGAATTCTCTTCATGGGGATCAGAGGATAAGGTCTCGGTTAAATCCGCTTGTATTTCCCGGCTTCCCAGCCAGGCGATGGCATCCTCCATGGATGGGAAGAGGGCAAAATCCCGGGGTAGGCGGTGCTCTTTGGCCCAGATCGAAAAGCTGTGGAAAAGGCGTTGGGAACTGCTGTAGATGGGGGGGACGTCCTCATGGTAAACGATGGCTGTTTTACCGGGAACGTGGCGGTCGGATTGGTAAGCCAAACGCAGGTGCTCGGCCAGTTTGAAAAGGTCCATGGAGGTGATCGTGTCCAGGTTAAGGCCGCGGATGTCGAGAACCTCGAATTTGGCCGGGGTCAGAAGGTAGGCCCGGGTGGCGCGCAACATCCCTTTGAGGTTGAATGCGTCCGTCCAGGTGTGGATGGCGAGATCCGTATCGTGGTAATGCACAAAATCAATGGCCATAACCCTCCTCCCAACCGTGTTACGGCCGAACCCGAGTGTCCTGTAAACACTATGTCGATAAACAGAAAATTTCAAGTAAAATCAATAAAAGAAAGAGACCGGGGACAGAATAATTTTTGAGGGGGGGGCGTTTCATGCGTATTGGTTCAATAGGAGGCCGGTGGGGCATATCATCAGGTCCGCCCAAGCCCCTGTGCTTGTGTAGATGCCGGGGGCGCCCATGGGGTCATAACCCTCGATGGTCCTGAATTGGGGTGCGGGGTATTGGTTTTCCAGGACCTGGACGTCGCGAACGGGCTCTAAGCGCTCAGGCTCACGGCGCGACAGAAGGCGGACGATATTTGTCGCTGGAGCGCTCGCACCGGCCGAACTCCTACGGATGGGTGTCATGCAAGACCTTTCGATGCCGTGGCTGAAATGGATGCAACGCGGTACGGAAAAGTCTTTTAGCAAAAGTTAAGCCAAGATTTTTATATTTTATAACTAATAGAAATAATTAAAAATATTTTTATATTGGGTTTCCATTGAGAATTTGTTTGCCCAGAAATTCCCTGCCTATTGAGAAAACCATTTCAGCGCTGTCGACGGATGGGCCTGGGTATTGGGCCTGCGACCCGTTGGCGGGCTTGGGCCTTCTGGCGTTAGAGGTTGGAGGGGAATGCCAGCCAATTAGAAAAAAGAGTATAAGGTAAATAGTAAAAAAATTATGAAAACATGGTGTTGGCTAATGTTGCTTCCCTGGAGTTTCCGATCTCCCTAATTTCCAATTTCCTGTTTCCCATCCGTACCCAATCGCCTGTTTTCTTATTCACTGATTACTATAGTTTTAACCACCCGCTGCGCTCGAGGCACGGAGAAAAGCAGCGCCAAGCTGAAAGGACTGCCTTTGGCAGAGCTCAAAGCGCCAAGCTCAAAGCTCAAAGGAACTGCGGCAACAAAAGCTTCAAGCTCAAAGCTGAACCCGAAAACCTGGAGATTCCTCATAGCCAAATACTTGGTTATTGATCCGCAAATCGATTTTTTTCATCTCAAAGTCAAATTTTTTGCTTGACGTTTGTTTATACGCACTATTTTTTCTTTGAGCTTGGAGCTTGGAGCTTTGAGCTTTGAGCTTGGAGCTTTGAGCTTGGAGCTTTGAGCTTGGAGCTTTGAGCTTTGAGCTTGGCGCTTATAGTCCCCCTCTGTGTCCCTGTGGTGAATACTTTTTTTTCGCCCATTCCTCAATCCTCCAACCTCCAACGGTTGCGCAGCAACCCATCCGGCAGCATTGTAAAACTTTTGTCAAAAAATATGGAAGCCCTTGAAACCAATGCCCAATTCGATCAAGTTGAATCCAAAGTAACCTGACTTTGCCCAAGAGGGATGCATGTCCAAGCCCGCTCCATCCATACCGCCCATCAATTCTCCGGCGGTGGAAGCCGACAGCGCGCCCATCGGTTTTTTCTTGCGCTGGCTTAAGATAACCTGGCTGGCAACCTGGCTGGCCATTGCCACGCTGCTTGTTTTTCCGCCCATTACCCTGGTTTCCCTGTTCAGCAAAACCGGCAACAGCATGTTTCAACTGGCCCGGTTGTGGGCCGGACTGATTTTAAGTGTTACCGGCGTCCGGGTGGTGGTCAGGGGCGGTGAGAAAATCGACCGGTCGCGGGCTTACATGATCATCGCCAACCACCAGTCCCACTTCGATGGGCCGGCCCTGGCCTGGGGGCTTGGGGGGCTTCAGTTCCGCTGGATTGCTAAAAGGGAACTTTTGCGCATTCCCATTTTCGGGCATTGCCTGGAATCTTCCCGCAATATTTTTATCGATCGGTCCGATCGGGAGGCCGCTGTTGCCAGCATTCAGGACGGCATGGACAATCTGCCGGCCGGCGCCGGCGTGATGTGTTTTGCCGAGGGGACGCGTTCGACAACGGGGCGCATCGGTCCCTTTAAAAAAGGGGGCTTTGCCGCCGCCATGCAGCAGGAAATGCTCCTGCTGCCCATTACCATCAACGGCAGCCGGCGTGTGCTTCCCAAAGGCAGCCTATTGTTCCGCAAAGGCATCATCGAACTCGTGGTGGACGATCCCATTGAGACCACGGGCAAATCCCCTGAAGATCTCGACGATCTCATCCAAGCCACCCGCCAGGTCATTCAGGCCAACCATCGCTTATAGAAGCGCTCTTGCCTGCGGCAGAGCTCGAAGCTGAAAGCTGAAAGCTCAAAGCGGCTGCCTGCGGCAGAGCTCAAAGCTGAAAGCTCAAAGGAAAAGCAGAAAGGAGAAATCAGAAAATATGGAAATAGGGAAAAGCTCAAAGAGGTTTGCTGCGCAAGCTGTTGGAGGTCTGAGGTTGGAGGGTGAAGGCAAAAAATCCTCAAACCATATACCTCAAACGGCCGAAGGCCCAAAACCTCCAACGGCCGAAGGCCCAAGACCTCCAACAGGCTCAAGGCCCAAAACCCTGCCTCGAGCGAAGCGGTTGGTGAAATAGTAATAAACCCAAAGCCCCAAGCTGAAAGTACGACGCTTCACGTCGAGAACAAAACGCCGTATCGGACGTTTTACGAAACCGTCCAGAAAAAAAGCCAAATGTGGCTGGACCTATGCCAGACGATATGCCATGGTAGCCGCACTTTTTTCTAACATTTCTATTGATCAGGAAAGCAGCCGTGGCCAAAAAGAAATTTTATGCCGTCCGACGGGGGCACAAGACCGGTATATTCAGAGAATGGTTCGGGCCGGAAGGCGCTCAAATTCAGGTGCAGGGATTTGCCGGAGCACAATATCGGGGATTCCCTACCCGCGGAGAGGCGGAAGCCTTTTTGAGCGAAGGCCGGCCCTCCGCCAAGAAATCCCAGCCAGACGACGGCACCCGAGTGGTGGTCTATACCGACGGCGGCGCCATCGGCAACCCGGGCCCCGGAGGGTACGGGGTTGTGATCATTTCTCCCCAGGGGGACAGGCAGGAATTATCCGGAGGCTACCGGCGGACCACCAACAACCGCATGGAGCTCATGGCCTGCATCGTGGCATTGGAACACCTGGAAGGGGACCGACCCGTTGTCCTGCACAGCGATTCCCGCTACATGGTGGACGCCATCAATAAAAAATGGGTGTTTGGCTGGAAAAAAAAGGGATGGAAAAAAGCGGACGGCAACCCGGCCAAAAACCCGGATCTATGGAAGCGGCTTCTGGACCGGCTGGGATCCCTGCAGGTGGAATTCAGATGGGTCAAGGGCCATGCCGGGCATGAATGGAACGAGCGTTGTGATCAATTGGCCGGTCAGGCCATGTCCCGGCCGAACCTGCCGGCGGACACGGCGTATGAGGCGGCTGCCTTCGGCAGAGCTCAAAGCTGAAAGCTGAAAGGGACTGCCTACAGCAAGGCTCGAAGCAATAGATATGGCCGGTGACTGATTTTTTTCCGGGCCATTGCGATTGGTAGAATAAGTGCTTTTCAACTCTTCATGCCCAAATACTTGGTTATTGATCCGCGAATCGTTTTTTTTCTCTCTAAAACAAATTTTTTGCTTGACGTTTGTTTCTCTGTGCTGGTTTTTTCTTTGAGCTTTGAGCTTTGAGCTTTGAGCTTTGAGCTTTGAGCTTTGAGCTTTGAGCTTTGAGCTTTTTTTAGCTTCATGATGTATTCGGGGTTAGCGCCAGCCGATGGGTTCATAGCCCATGTCGCGCAGACAGCGTTCCACAAAGCGACGGTGGATCGGGTCCGGCTCGTCTGAGCGGATGATGCTGCGGGTCAGTGATCCGGCCGCCCCGCCGGCCGCACCGGCGGCCGCGCCCTTGCCAAAATCACCCAAGATCGCCCCCACGGCAGCGCCGGTGGCGCCCCCCACGGCCGCCCCGGTGACCGTGTCCCTGGCCACTTTTTCCCCCGCCGCTGTATCGGCGCCATAATTCCGGGCGAGTTCCAGGCAGTATTCGATGTCGGCTTCAGCCGCCTCCGGGCCGACCATGGCGAGGTGGTGATTGGGGTAGAGGACAGGACGTTTGGCAGCACAGCCATTGCCGAAGAAAGCCAGGGCCGCCAACAAAAGGGCGGCACTGATATTGGCTGCCTTGCTTGGGGTTGATTGCGTGGTCATGGGATCCCCCTTCTTTCACGAACGAGGTGATTTGCCCGATTTGGGAACCCCTCCAACGGGCTTAACCCTATCATCTTCATTGTCGGGGTGGGGCGTGCCGGGTGAGCGCTGGATCCGCCGGATAGCGGAGGGATTGCGCAGGGCCCGTTGGAGGGCATGGTCAAAGCTTTCATTTGCGTTTCGCGGCTTGTCATCACCCGAACTGTCGGGATAGCGATACCAGGGGCGAAAGCGGTTGCGGGCATCGCGCCGCAGCCAATCGAGGATCGGTCGGAGTTCGAGGTGGGGAAAGCGGCGGCCGATCCAATCGAGGAGCCGTGCCAGGCGATCCGGCCGGTAAGTTCGTCCGGGGGGGCGGGCTTGCAGGACTGTGGGGGCGGCTGACGCCGGCGGGAGCCTGCGCTTTAGCCAGGCGTAGGCCAGGTTGGCATCCTGGATATTTTTTTCCGCCAGATGCTTCATGGCGGACCCGTTGGAATACCGGTCGGGATGCCACAGCTTGACCTGCTCCCGGTAGGCTTTCTTGACCTCCGCCAGGGAAGGGGTGGCGCTCAGTCCCAGTATGTCCAAAGCCTGTTGGGTATCCATGGTCGAAATTCAGTCAAATAGAAAATAGCGAAATAGGTAACTGGGATGGAAAACCAAACCATTTACATGTCGCACACTTATTTTCCTAATTTCTCTTTTCTGCTTTTCCTTTGAGCTTTCAGCTTTGAGCTCTGCCAAAGGCAGCCGCTTTGAGCTCTGCCGAAGGCAGTTCCTACTCCCAGCGATTGTTGCCCCGGTGATGCAGATCGATGAAGTCCACCTGCCCCCGGTCATCGACAAAACTGTTGATTAGAAAACTGACGATACTGATGATCAGTGAGCCGAAAATGGCCGTCCAGAACCCGTGGACATCGAATCCAGGTATCAGGGCGGAGGCCATCTTGAGCATGGCGGCATTGATGATAAAGGTAAACAGGCCCAGGCTCAGGATGTTGATGGGCAGCGTGATGATCAAGGCCAAAGGGCGGAAAAAGGCATTCAGGATCCCCAGCATGGCCGCGGCCCCCAGGGTGGCCAGAATGCCGCTGACACGAATGCCGTCCAGGAAAAAAGCCGCCAAGCTGATGGCGACGCCCAATACGATCCACCGAATCAAGAATCCGCGCATGCTTTAGTGCTCCTCCGTTTGAATCCATTATCCCGAACGCGTAAAATATCCGGGGTTATAGGGACGAGATGAAACATCCACCTAACATAAGCACCCTAAAATGTACACATCCTGCCCTGTGCCCGGGGCTGAACGGCAGACAGGACGAGGCCTTCGACCTCCTGCGGCGCGCCTATACGCTGGCACGGGCCCATAACAATATGGGAATGATCTATCGCATGCGGGGGAAGACGGAAAAGCGGTGGGCATGTTCAGGGAAGCGATGCGACGGGGTCCGGAGCTTGCCGTGGCCGCCCGGAATCTGAAGGGGGGTGAAAAGGGAAAAGACGGGAAATAAGCTCAAAGGAACAGCGATGAAAAGAAGCGCCAAGCTGAAAGCTCAAAGGGAGAAAAAACAAGCTCAAAGCGTCAAGCTGAAAGCTCAAAGGAACTTCCTAAAATCGTAAAGCGCGAAGGAAAACAAACAAGCTCATTCCGTTCGAAGAGAATTGATAAGCCCTTTGATCATTGCGGCGATCTCAATGGCTTCCGCTTTTAACTCGTCATATTTCGCCGAAGATATCCAGTCTTTACGATGAAATATTTCCAGTAGCGTCATGGTCTCGTACAGGCTGCCCCTGGAAATGTAGCAAAAATGTTTGAATTCCTTGAGGGAGAAACGCCCTTTGCCTTCTGCAATGTTCATGGCAACACTTGTCGAGGAGGCTTCGATTTGCTCGATCAGACGATAATGCTGCCGGCTGGTGTCAATACATTCTGTTGCGTCGATAACCATTACGGCAAATGACACCGCTCGATCCCAAACTTTAAGATCTTCATATCCAAACGCTTGATTATTGATTTTCGAATTTATTTGATTTTGCCCTTTGTTTTAGGTTTTCCTTTCAGCTTTCAGCTTTCAGCTTCAGGCTTATTTCCCTCTATAAATCAAATTTTTTGCTTGACGTCTGTTCCTACGCACGGTTTTCTTTGAGCTTTGAGCTTTGAGCTTTGAGCTTTGAGCTTTGAGCTCAGGCCCTCTGAGCCTTCGTCCCTACTTCTTTCGATTCATCACGAATCCCAAAAATTTATCCTGGGGGATCATCTTGAGGGCGGTCTGGATATCGCTGTTGGCGGTTCGGCCTTCCTCCACGACCATGAGGATGCTGTCCACAATGGGGGCGAAAGCCACTGCATCGGCCACGTTCAGCAGGGGAGGAACGTCGAAGATCACGTAGCGGTCGTCGTAGCGGGACTTCATTTCATGCACCAGTTCGCGCATGCGGGTGCTGCCGAGCAGTTCGGTGCTGTTTTCAATGGTCCGGCGGCCTGAAATGATGGTGAGCTTTTCAATGCCGGGCCAGACGATAAGGTCGTTCAGGGGTTGGTCGTGCAGCAGGTAGTCGCTCAAGCCGTAATTGCTCTGGTAGCCCAGGGTTTTGTGGATGTTCTGCTGCTTCAGGTCGGCATCCACCAGCAGAGCGGTGTTGCTGAATTCCAGGGCAAAGGTCAGGGCCAGGTTGATCGCGGTGACGGTTTTGCCCTCTCCGGGGTTGGCGCTGGTGACCATCACCGTGTTCCAGCCCTTGTCCCGGGTGCGCTGCTGCACCTGGGTGCGCAGCAGCTTGTAGTGCTCGATCTCGTCCGAATCCGGCTCGATGCCGATGCAGCGGTTGGCGATGAGCACATCAGGCGCCAGGGTCACGGACTGGGACTGGGTGTAGGAAGGTGAATTCCACCCCAGCCTGGTTTCATCGTCACTGTCGATAAAGTCTTGTTCGGTAAGTATCTCGGTTGCCATGGGGTACCTTATAATCGTTTAAAGAGTTAATATGGTAGACAGTTAAGATAGTCTTGATAGTTTCGTTAGTTTGATAGTTGGGGCCTTAGGCCAATAATGAAGCTCAAAGCGTCAAGCTGAAAGCTCAAAGGGCTGCCTGCGGCAGGGCTCGAAGCTCAAAGCTGAAAGCTCAAAGGAACTGCGTTAAAAGCAGCGCCAAGCTTAAAGACAGGGCAAAAACAAGAAATTGGAAAATAGTGAATTAGGAAAATAGATAAAACCTACAGGTTGCCGCTTTGAGCTTTTTCTTATTTTCCCATTTTATATTTCGATCTTTTCGCAGTCCCTTTCAGCTTGGGGTTATAGATTTGCCGCAGGCAAATCTATAACCCCAACCGTCGCATCAGCTTGGCCCAGAAGATATCCAGGTCCATGATAAAAAAATGGAAGATGACGATGGCCAACGGTACGGCGGCCACGGCAGCGATGATTTTGACTTTTTGCATGCGCTGCCGGTGTTCGGTTTCGGACGGGGTTATGATGGCCGGAATGCCCGAGAGTACCGGGAAGCCGGTGCTGCGGGTAAGGGCCTCCGCATTGTGGACCGCATCATCCGTGAACTCCCGCAGGGCGGCCCAGCCCACCCCTGCGCCCATGCCCAAAACAATACCGATCAGCACGATGGCCAGCCGGTTGGGCTTGAAGGGTTTTTCCGGCAGGCGGGCCGGGTCGATGAGGGTGAAGCGCTCGCCCTTCTGGTCTTTTTCCAGGCCCTGGGCCACTTCGGCTTCCATGGTTTTCTGGAGCAGGTCGTTGTATTTCAGGCGGGTGTTGGCCTGGCGCGAGAGCAGGGCGTTGTAGGTTTCCTCCACGGCCGGGGTGGCGGCAATGCGCTGCTTGTATCGGAGGGCGGTGCCCTCGAAACTGGCGATCTGGCGGTTGATGGTCTCGATTTCCGACTGCACCCCGCTCAGTTGTGCCGACAGACTGATATAGGCCGGGTTTTCCGGTGTATCGTGGTCCTTGCCGTTTTGGCGGGAGTAGTCCACCCCAGCTTCGTCCAGACGTCGCTTGATGGTGTCGATTTCTTGGACGGTTTTGACTACGTCCGGGTATTCGTCGGAATAGCGGGTCTTCAGGGAAATCAACTGGACTTCAAGGAACTCCAGGCGTTTGACGTCCTCGTCTTTTTCAGCAACCCAGCTTTTGTGCCATTTAGGGGAGGTGGTGGAAAGTTCAGCCTGGAGGTAGCCTTCCCGCTGATTGAGGGTGCGCAGGTTCTCCTGCAAACGCTCCATGTTGCGATCGATATTGCTCAGTTCCTGCATGTTGAGCTGCAGCATCTCGGGCAGTTCGTTGATGTGGGCCTGTTTGAAAACTGCGATTTCGCCCTCGATCTGGTCCATCTGGGCTTTGACGCGCGCACTCTCATCCCGCAGGAACTGGGAGGTCTCCGAGGTCTGGCGCTCGCGCACCTTGAGGTTTTCCTCCAGGAAGAGGGAGGTCAACTGGGAGGCCACCTTCTGGACTTTGGCCGGGGTCTCCTTGGCTTCGTAGGACAGGGAAAAGGCGATGGTGGCCATGGTGGCCCGCCCCGTGCGCTTGTCCATGACTTCGGTGCTGATGGGTTCCAGCAGCACGTCTTCCCGCATCTTTTCGACGATTTCTTCGGTGGTGCGCTTGTCGCGCTCGTCGGCATAGAGGTTGAAGCGGTCGATGATCTCCAGCAGGCGGGTGGAGCTCATGATGCGCTGGTTGATGCTCTGGAGGCGCTGCTCCACGTAGCTGGTGACCGTGGTGATGACGAAATCCGACGGGATTTCCTGCTCCTCGATCAGGATGGTGGCCGTGGACTTGTATACCGGCGACAGGGCCAGGGCCACCAGGACCGCCAGGAGGAAGATGGCACCGGCCGGGAGGATGAAACTCCAGCGCCGCCGGCGGATGATGTCGGTAAAATCGCTCAGATTGATGGTTTCCTGTTCCATGGAGATTCCCGATAAATAGTTTGGATAGCTATGTTAGTTTTGGTCGTTACGATAGTTTAGATCGTTATGTTCGTTAGGGCCTTCGGAAAAGCGCCAAGCTCAAAGCTGAAAGAGGCTGCCTGCGGCAGAGTTCAAAGCGTCAAGCTGAAAGCTCAAAGCAATCGCAAAAAAGCCAAGCTAAAAACACGCGGGCTACGGCAGAGCATGAAGCGTCAATCGGCTGCCTTTGGCAGGGCTGGGGCACTGCGATTGGTAGAATAAGTTCCTTCCATATCTTGACGTAAAAAGAACAAACCGCATTTTCTTTCAGCTTTAAGGCTTATTTCCCCCCTCAAAATCAATTTTTATATTGACGTTTGTTCCTACGCACGGTTTTTTTCTTTGAGCTTTGAGCTTTGAGCTTTGAGCTTTGAGCTTTGAGCTTTGAGCTTTGCCGCAGGCAGCCGCTTCGAGCACTGCCGCAAGGCGCTACTCCCACACGGGCCAGTTGTAGACCATTTCCACCATCACCTGGTTGCGTTCTCTGGTCGTATCGTCTTCGTTATCCTTTTCCCAGGTGTAGCGGTAGCTGCCCCGGAGGGTCCAGTCCGGGTTGAACCGGTAGAGCATGCGCGGATGAACCACAAAAGTGTCTTCGTCGATATCGCTCAGCAGGGGATCGTCCCGATCGTTTTCGCTCTTGAAGTAACGCAGGGTCAACATGCCCCGCCACTCCCCGGTGAACCAGTGGCGCCAGTCGAAACTCGCTTCGGTGCGCTCCACGGTCTGGTTCTGGCCGCTGGAGGCCGTGATTTCCCGGCTCAGGGCCGCCTCCCAGTTGGTTTTTTCGCCGGCATAGGCCAAGGACAGGCGGCCGCTGCCCCCCCAGTCCTCGCTGGTCTCCTCCTCAGCCACAATCCGGAACGTGCCCGGGATGCTGCCCGCCACGATGCGCGTCACCGGATATTCGTTTTCCGTATAGCGCGGGCCCGCATCCAGGAGCAGGGTGTAGGTTTCGCTGAGCTGCGTACTGAAGCCCAGGTTCAGGTAATAGTAGTCGGTTTCGCTGAACTCGTAGCGGTAGTTGTAGTAGCCCAGGTTCAGCCGGCCATAGGTAGGCCGGTTGAATACCCTCAGGGCCTGCGACAATCCGATATTGCCGCCATAGGCTTCCAGGTCGCGGAACTCCTCCTGGAAGGTGGGATCCCGCTCGTAGTCGTCTTTCCAGTACGTCGCCGTCAGGTTAAGGGCCGTAATTTCGGTCAGCAGGTATTCCCATGCGGTATCCAGTTGGTAGCGGGTGCGCTCTTCGTTTTCAAAAACCACGCCGGTGGTCTCCACCTCCCGGTCCCGTCGGAAGTCGCGAATGTAGGCGCCTGAAAGCCCCCCTTTGAGGCGGGGGGTGAAGCGGTAGTCCAGGGTCAGGCGGTAGTCCTGGTCAACGTCGTCCAGGTCGCTGTTGTCCTGGTAGGTGTAGCCTTCCCAGCGTCCGATGGCGTGGGCCTGGAGACGCTCCACCACATAGCCCAGGTCCACCCCGAAAATACCGGTGGTGATGAAGTCGGATTCGGCATCGTCTTCGTCGAAGAAAATGTTGTCATTGTATTCCTGTCGCACCCCCATGGTCAGCTTGAGTTGGGTCGGGTCGCTCCATCCGTCCACGGGCTGTAAAAGCAAGAACAGCACTGTCGGCAGCAGGGCCACAATGATTGATGGCCCCCCGGCGCACCGGGGCGCTATTGCAAATCCGGGATTGCGCAAAATCGATCTTCACCCGCTTGTCCTGTTAGCCGCCATCACGGCACCACCATCACGTCGCCGCGCTGCATCTCGATATTGTACTCCAGGTGTTCACCCTGGCTGATGTCGTCGTAGGGGAAATCGAAGATCAGGGTCCGATCGGTCTCTTCCCGGAAGATTTTGATCTTGTTGCGTTTGGCAAAGGGGTTGGGCCCTCCGGCCATGGCCAGGGCCTGGAGGGCGGTCACATTGCGGTTGAGCATCACCCGGCCGGGGCTGTTCACACGACCGATCACATAGACCATCATGCTGTTGACCTGCTGGACCGAGACCGAAAGCACCGGGTCGGGCACATAGCGGGTAATGCGGTTTTCGAGGTCCGCCTTGAAATCTTCCAGGGTGCGGCCGCCGGCCTCGAGTTTGCCAACCAGGGGAAAGGAGATGGTACCGTCCGGCAGCACCGGGATCATCTTGGTGAGGGCCTCATCCTTCCATACCGAAATATCCAGTACGTCCCCCGGCCCGATCCGGTAGGCCGGGCCCGGTATGGCAGCGGTAGACGAGGGCTGATCCGTTTCCGGTGCCGGTGTTTCCTGGGCCCAGGCCGGAATGCCTAACATGAAGATAATAAGAACGCCCAGAAACAGGGGACGCAGCCCGTTAATGCAAACGTCGGGGTTTGGCGGGGCAGGTATTGTGGTATGTGCTGAAACAGGATCGTGATGATTCATCGGTGCATGCCGTCCTTCATGGTCATTCATTGTCAGTTTCTGGTATGATTCCGTTGGAGAAATGGTCTTATTATCAATAATTATCACTAATTATATTGGGTTTCAAGGAACTATCGAAAAAAAGGGTCAAGCTGAAAGTGCTGCCTCCAGCAGAGCTCGAAGCTGAAAGCTCAAAGCTGAAAGGAACTGCGATAAAAGAAGCTCAAAGATGAAAGCGCAAAGGAAAACAAACAAGCTTATTCCGTTTGAAGAGAATTGATAAGCCCTTTGATCATGGCGGCGATCTCTATGGCTTCGGATTTCAGTTCATTATAGGTATTCGTGGGTATCCAGGCTTTACGGTGGAAAATTTCCAGCAGAGTTGCGGTTTCGTACAGACTGCCCCTGGCAATGTAGCAAAAATGTTTGAATTCTTTTTTGGAAAATCGACCTTTACCTTCGGCTATGTTCATCGCAATACTGGTCGAAGAAGCTTCGATTTGTTCTATCAGGCGATAATGCTGCCGGCCGGTGTCAATGCTCTCCGATGCCTCGATAACCATTACGGCAAATGACACCGCTCGATCCCAGACTTTCAACTCTTCATATCCAAACATTTTGTTATTGATCCGTGAATCTATTTTTTACCTCTCATAAGTAAAATTTTTACTTGACGTTTGTTGCTACGCACTGTTTTTTGTTTGAGCTTTGAGCTTTGAGCTTTGAGCTTTGAGCTTTGAGCTTTGAGCTTTGAGCTTTGAGCTTTGCCGTTGTCTCCAACTTTCAACGGAGCGCAAAGCGCTCCTGTCTCTGTGGTGAATATGCGTTTTTTTTCAACTCCCCTGAAGTTCCTGCATGAGTTTATCTGCTGCGTCACGGCCATGGAAATCCTCATCGCCGGCCAGGGCTTTCTTGAGGGCGGATTCGGCTTCCAGGGGGCGGCCGCTTTCATGCAGTACCACCGCCAGGTGGTAGTTGAGGATGGGGCTGTCGTCGTTCTTTTCAACGGCCTGCTCGATAAAGCTCAGGGCCTGGGGGAGGTTGCCCCGGCGATAATGAATCCAGCCCATGGTATCCAGCACCACTGGATTTTCCGGTTGCATCGTATAGGCTTTCATGGCCATCAGCGAGGCACGGTCCAGGTCCGCGGCCGAAGCGCTGCCGGTTTCGGAAAGCAGAAAGGCCAGGTTGTTGGCCGCCGCCCACATTTGGGGGTTGGCTTCCAGGGCCTGGTTGTAGATTTCCATGGCCTTGGTGCTTTCCCCTCGCTGTTCGTAGAGATTGGCCAGGGTCAGGAAAGCGGCCTGGTTTTTTGGGTTGGTGGCCGTAGCTTCTTCCAGTCGGGCAATGGCCTCGTCGGTCTTCCCCTGGAGGAGGTAAACCCGGGCCAGGCCGTTGTGGGGAGGCTGCCACAGGGGCTGGCGTTCAATGGCCTGCTTGAAGGCCGCGAGGGCGCCGTCATAATCCTTAGTGACGGTCAACACGCTGCCCAGGGCATTGTAGGGAAAGGCGCTTTCCGGTGCCCGCTCGATGGCGTCCTGGCACAGCGCAATGGCTTTGTCCTGTTTCTGGGCCGCCAGATGCATGCGTACCAAGTTGGTGAAGAGCGGCACCGACATGGGGTTCTTATAATAGCCGTCTTCCAGGGTGGCCACGGCCTTGGCCTTGTCGCCCGTGCGCCAGTAGAGCTGTGCCAGTTTCAGGTAGCCGGCCGGAATCCTGGGGGCCTGGACGCGGATGGTCATAAAAGTCTGCTCGGCCGCATCGTTTTTGCCCTGGGCTGCCTGGAGGTCGCCCAGACTGGCCCGCACCCTCTGATCCTGAGGGTCCTGGGCCAGGATTTTGTAGAGTTCTGCTTCGGCGGCATCGTATTCCTGCCGTCCGGCATGCAGACGGGCCAGGGCCAGGCGCACCTCCTTGGCATTCGGGTGGGTGGTGGCGGCCTGGCGCAGGGTGTCCAGGGCCAGGGCCGGCTCTTTGTTCACCAGGTGGGCCTGGCTAAGGCTGAGATGGGCCGGAATCATGTCGGGCTTCTCCGCCGTGACCGTGCGGAAGGCGGTGATGGCTGCCAGACCGTCACCGGCCATGAGGCGCAAATTGCCTTTCATCATCTGGGCATCGATGTTCTTGGGGCTCTCCGCGAGGACCTCGTCCACCAGGCGTTCGGCGGTTTCCGGTTCCTGGCGCTTGAGATAGACCTTGGCCAGGCTGTTTTTCGTGCGCAGGTTGTCCGGGCTGGCCGGATCCTTGCCGATGGCAAGGGCTTCCCGAAGGACAGTGACCGCCTGGTCGGTGCGCTGGGTGTTGGTGTAGACTTCCGCCAGGAAAAGCCGCATGTCGTAGCTATCCGGGTTGGTGGCCAGGCCTTCCTGGAGGACCTGTTCACATTTTTCAGGATTGCGGGACTGGAGCCAGAAGCGGGCCACCTGCAGACGGACTTCCTCATCGGACGGGTCGGCCTGGAGCAGCGCCTGAAGGGTTTTTTCCATGGCCACAGGCTGGCCGGCATCGCGCTGGAGGCCTGCCAGGGTCAGCTTATAGGCGCTTTTGTCCGGCTCCAGGGCGATCACTTGCTCCACATGGCCAATGGCTTTTTCCGGCTGTTTGGTGCCGGCGTAAAAGCGGGCCAGGATAAGGTGCAGGGCGGTCGAGTCCGGGTTTTGCTGAATCCCATCCTTCAGGATGGCCTCGGCCTGTGCGTCTTGCTTCATTTGGGAATAATTGGTGGCCAGCATGTAGTAGATATCCGGTTGGGTCACCCCGTCCGCCAGCAGGGCCTGTAGGGCTTCCTGGGCCGCGTCCGATTTTTGTTCGGCCACCAGCAGGGCAGCGTGGAGGATGCGGTAGTCTTTGTTGACCGGATCTTTGGCCAAAAGCAGGTCGGCCTTCTCACGGGCCCGGTCCAGGGCGCGGGCCGCCAGAAACAGCTTGCCAAGCTCCAGGTGTCCTTTGTCATAGTCCGGGGCGAGTTCCACGGTCTTGCTGAAATACCCGAAGGCCTTTTTGAAGTTTTTTTCTTTCATTTCCAGGCGGCCCAGCATGAAGTAGGCTTCGACATATTCGGGGTCGATCTGCAGCGCATTCTTGAATTCCAGGCGGGCCTTGGTGAAGTCGCCCTGCTCAAAAAGGGTCTGGCCTTTTTGGAAGAATTTGGCTTTTTTTTCTTCGGGCCCGCTGCAGGAAAGCACCATGAGCGGGATGAGAGCGGTGCAGAGCAAAAGTTGTATCCGGCGTCGCATGGGGTGGTTTACCTCCCGGTTGGTTGGATATCGTTACAATAAACCATATAGGGTAATTAAATAACGTGACGATTTCATATAAGAAAAGGAGCGAAACGCTCCTGGGAAAAACAACACAAAGGGTCAAGCTCAAAGGGGAAAAGCTGGTAAAACAAGCTTAAAGGCTGAGCTCAAAGCGCCAAGGAACTACAAAAAAAGAATAAAGAATTTTCAGGGTGGCGGGTTCAACTTTGAGCTTCGAGCTCTGCCGAAGGCATCACTTCCTATTTTTTCCTCTATAAATCAAATTTTTTGCTTGACGTCTGTTCCTACGCACGGTTTTTTTTCTTTGAGCTTTGAGCTTTGAGCTTTGAGCTTTGAGCTTTGAGCTTTGAGCTTTGAGCTTTGAGCTTTGAGCTTTGAGCTTTGAGCTTTGAGCTTGGGGCTTATTTGCCAACCGTGTCTCTGTGGTGAATATGTTTTATCCAATAAAAAATTTTATCGGAATGATCGCCATGGCGGCAGCAGCGAAAATAACCTGCCGCTTGAGTTCCCCCCGCAACTCGCCGATCAGCACCTCATAGCCGAAGAGCAGGACGATGATCTTGGCGGCGATCATGCCCATGTTGAGGGAGGCGATCTGGGTGCCGGTGATATTGGGAACCACCAGGGCGATGAAGAGCACCAGGAAATCCATGGGGGTGGTCTTGAACCCCTTGCGGCGGCGGGTGAACTTGAGGGTCAGGATCACGAACATCACCATCACGCCGAAGGCTATGGAATAGGAACGGTGGATATTGAGGGGCAAGTCGGCCGCCCCGGCTTCGGAGATGTAGACCAGAAAGGGGATGACCAGGTAGAGGCCGATGCGGATGGCCGTGGCGGACAGGGATCGGCGAAGGAAAAAGATTGCGATCAGCAAAAGGCTGAGTCCTCCTGCTACCACCGCAAAATAACCCGGAGTGTTGCGGCTCAGCAGGCAGGTGGAGGCCAGCAGCAGGGGCATGCCGAACTCCACGCAGCGGAAGCTCACCTTGATGATGATGTTGCGTTCCTTGAGGACCTTGAGGCGTCCCTTGATCATCTTGTCGATAAAATCAGTTCGCGGGAGCTGGCAATGACGATGATCGAGGATGGTAAATGTACTGATAATTACACTGGAAAAAATTGCGTAGAAAAAGAGTAGAAACCATTCTGAATAGAACCGGAAAACAATGGCCGACAGAATTAGGAACGACTGGAGGAGATAAATGGTGAAAACCGCCTCGGTGTGGAAGAGGCCCAGGCGCATCAATTTGTGATGGAAATGGTTCTTGTCCGGCTTGAACGGGGAGGCCCCTTTCATGATCCGTTCGGTCATAACGGTAAGGGTGTCCAGGATCGGGAATCCCAGGATGATCAGGGGGAGCAGGGGACTCAGGGGCTGGTTGCCCTGGGTGATGTGGATGGAAAGGCAGATGGCCAGGAAACCCAGAAGCTGGCTGCCGGTATCCCCCATGAAAATGACGGCCGGGAAGGTATTGAAGCGCAGGAAGCCGAAAATGGCGCCGATGGCAGCCACAGAGACGGTCAGGGTGAAAAAGTGCCCGCCCTGGTAGGCCAGGTAGCCGATGCAGATAAAGGTCATCAGGGTGATGCCGCCGGCCAGGCCGTCCAGGCCATCGGACAGATTGATGGCGTTGGTCACCCCCACGATGACGAAAACGGTCAGGGGGAGGGCCAGGGCAGTGGGCAGCAGAAATCCTTCCGGGGCCAGGTTGCCCAGGCAGCATAATTCCAATTGACCGAACTGGACAACGATCAGGGCCGCGGCCAGTTGGGCCAGGAATTTGGCCTTGTAGGGCAGGTCCCAAAGATCATCCAGAAAGCCGAATATCACGATCACCGCCGAGCCGGCCAGCAGGGCATGGCCAAACCCGTTCATGGCTGCCCACAGCAAAATTGGGATCAGGGCCCCGCAGGCCATGGCCAGCCCACCGATCTTGGGGATCGGCCGGGTATGCACCTTGCGCTCGTTGGGTATGTCCACCGCCTGGAAACGAATCGCCAGGGACTTGAGCGGCGGCACCAGCGAGATGGTGATGAACAGAGATAAGAGTAATGTGGAGAGATAGATCATGGATTAGTTGATTGGGTAAATAGTCGAATCGTCGATTGGGTAATCGGCTAAACAGTCCAATTTATCGTTAGTCAATGGGATCAATAGTACCGATAGCACGATATTTCAGGAGTTGTCTTCTTTTCGCTTCCGCAGGTAGCCGATATAGCCGTTAAGTATTTTGATGGTCGTGCTGACTTTATCCAAAGACACTTCAGCCTGTTCTTCCTTGATAGATTTACATTCCAGGGCTGTTTCGATATGGTCCAGGAGTTCGTAAAGAGAACCGCGTGCTTGTCTGCAAAATTGAATTGTTTCCTAATAATGGTATCGGCCATACCCCTCGGCAATACAAGCTGTAGCCGACCGAGACGCCCTAACCATCTGATCGACCAATCGGTACTTCTCATCGGTTGGAAGATTTTTACAAAACGCCCATATATCCTGACGAACAATAACAGCACGCTGATAAGCTTCAAGATCTCTAAAATCCTTTGTTGAACCGGTTTTCTTCTTAAAACGATTCAAAGAATCTCCCAGTTGACCAATTACCTATTTCCCCAGTTTCTGCAGTTAAGGGAGTTTCTCAGCCCCCTAGTTTCTCAATTACTGAAATCGGCAATAACCAATTGACCAATCAACGAATCCCCCAGTTACCCAATTCCCCAATTAACCGATTCCCTGCGGGAATCACTGAGGGAGAAATTGATCGAGTACCGGAAACAGTTCGCGGGTGAAGGCCTGGAGGCGGGCATCGGCATCATCGACTTTTTCGTTCTTGCCGATGGGGGTGATCAGGCGCACCAAAGCGCCGTCCGTGCGTTGCTGGGTGAGGGCATCCCAGAAGTTGAACAATTTCATTTCCCACATGTTGGTGGCCACCCGACCCCGCATGGGAAACCAGAAATAGGACAGCTGGCGCTGGCCGACATTGGTCATGACGGCTCTGTTGACCGGCAGCGATTGTCGACGGGACTGAGATAAGGATATATGGACTTTTCCCGCCTGGTTAAACTCCCATCCACTGCCCGGCAGACAACTGGATGGGGAATGGATGGATTCGCCCTTGCGCTGGCTTTCATAGTAAGCCGTGTAAAAATTGACGGGCTGGTTGGAATCATTGCGATAGTTCACGATAATGTAGTCTGAAAAATTAAGGCCATCGATGAACTTCTGATCCATTGTCTGGAGTTTTCCCTCCCAGGCCCCGATACGTGTGGGAAAGTCACCGAAAGATTTCGCGATGGGCACTTCCTCGCGAAAATTAACCGTCTGGCCAATAACCGCCGTCACACCCAAAAGCATAATCGCCACAATAAACTGAGGCTGAAAAATCTTTATGGTTTCTTTTTTCTGCTTTTCTGAAGTTGCTTTGAGCTTGACGCTTTGAGCTTGGCGCTCTGCCGCAGGCAGTTGCTTTGAGCTTTGAGCTATGCGCTCATTTTCCTTGTTTTTACCTTCTGACTTCTGACTCCTGGCCCATGTCTCCTGTTTCTCTTTGAATATCCAATTCAGTATCCACAGTTCGCCCAGGAGAATACCCAAAGAGATCATAAAGATAACCCAGCCCGAGAAATCGTGGAAAAAACCCTCGGCCACCTGGGGGCCCCAGATCGGGTAAAGCAATCCGACCGAGGCGATGCGAAGGCCGTTGACGAAAATCGAAATGGGAATCGATGAAAGAACCACCAGCACTTTTTTCCACCAGGCCGCCCTGGCAAAATAGGCCACTAAAATGGCCAGTACGATCAGGGGAAAGAGGTAGCGCAACCCGTTGCAGGCGTCCACCACCTGGAGTTGGGTGAAGCCCAGGTCGATGATATTGCCCTCCCGATAGGCGGTTTTGCCCAGGGACTGGAGCACCCATACCCCCAACCATGAGGAAATGAGTTTCAGCCTCAGGGACAGGTTGAAATAGATCAGGTTCGGCGGCGGGAACATAGTCAGGATGAAAGCGATGGGAAACAGGATGACCCTCAGTTTGCGCCATCCCAGATGCAGCCAGAGCAAACCTAACAGCACGAACCAGGAGGAAATGTACATGGTGTAGAATTCCCCCCCTAGTTCCCCCAGCCAGAAAAGAGCCAGCCCGAAAACAAGGGGCAGAAGGCCCATCCAGCCCGGTCGGGCCGGGGTTGCTATCAACGCATCCTTTTTTTCCCAGATGAGATAGAGGATCACAAAGGGGATCAGGTAGCAGTAGTTGTAGTCCTCACGCTGCCACCACTTGAACATTACCTGGTGGGAGGTAAAGTAAACGGCAATGAGCAGGCCGCTGTAAATTGTGCCTTTGATAAGGCTTTCGGTTTTTAGGTTGATGTCTTTTAGCACCAGAGGCTCCATCGACTTCAGGATTTAAGTTCGGTTTCAGGATCGGGTTGCACGTCTATGAAGATAGGGTGGCGTATTGTTGGAGAATGGCCTGCCATATTCTTTGGGCTGCCTTGCCGTCCAACATGGGCGGACCGGCGGTGTCGCTTCGTTAATGGGAAAGTGCCCGACGGTAGGAAGAAAGAATGCCTTCCCGGGATGTTCCCGCCGTGGGCTTTGTGAGAAGTGTCATAAAAGTGAAATTGGTTGGCCCGGAGGATGGGGCCGATTGTCGGACGCTCAGTATGAAGTGGGGATATGGAAAAATTGCGGTAACTTGCGAAGGGGTTTCATCAACAGGGTCCATGGGTAAGGTTGCAAACCATTTACTTCCCACGCTCTGTAATCCATTCGGTGGGCTTTGATCCTGTTGCGCAGCGAATGGTTGCTGACACCCCCGGAGCGCATTTTTACCAGCACTTCGGGGATGTATTGAGCCGGGATGCAGTGCTTGTATAAGAATCGCAGCATGAGTTCATAGTCGGCGGCCGAGCCTAAAGATAAGTTGAATAGACCATATGTATCATAGACCGCCCGCCGCACGAAAAAAGTGGGATGGGGCGGCATCCAACCCCAACGCATCTTTTCGGTGCTGAATTTGCCGGAGCGCCAATAGCGTCGCACATTATCCAGGTTTTGATTTGAAACGTAGAGCAGATCGCCGTAGCAGGCCTGATCGGCTTCGTTCGATAAAGCGTGCTTTACTCGTTCCAAAACCCGGTTATCGGCATACACATCGTCCGAATTCAGAATACCGATGATATCGCCTTCTGCAAGCCTAATGCCTTTATTCATGGCATCATATATGCCGTTATCTGGTTCGGAAACGATACGCAGGTTAGTCAAACGCTTGGATTTGGCGATTTGCAAGGTTGCGTCTGTCGAACAGCCATCAATAAGCAGATGTTCCGCTTCGAGGGTTTGCGCCCCAACGCTATCGAGGCATGCTTCGATGCAGGAGGCTCCATTTTTAACAACGGTGATAACAGAGATAGATTGATCCATCATAGCTTTTCTATGGGGGTTGATCGCCTCTGCTGATTTCTATATCTTTGGCGCACATAAACCGAATAGAAGGAGAAGAAGGAAGCAGTTCTGTCTTTAAGACATCACTGTTGACTATCTATAGTCCTTATTTATCATGATGGTTGATCTCATGCTCCGAAATAAACGTTTTGGTTGCATTCCACCATGGAGCCTCATCATCCCAATCGGCCGCTCTTTTATTTTTAAAATCCCATCCGCCCCAGATAACTACGCCATCGGCTTTTTTGAAAACAGTTTCCAATTGATGGCGCCAGAGGGAAACTTTCATATAATTCAACCTGAGATGTTCCGGTGTGGGTGCGTGATCGAAATATTGTGGCCAGATAAATGGATAGACTTCTCCGTCGAAAATTGATTTGACCTCAAACATGGTTGCCGAAAAATAAGTGCCCCAAGCTTCAGGATCGTCGTTATAGGTATAGGCAACAGGAAAAGCAGCATCAATTTTTGCCGTCAGCGGTATCAGTCTTTGTACGTCACCGCGCCAAATTCTGTAGGACTTGCTTGCAGGATCTGAAATAGCGCGTTTAAAATTATTAACCGGTATGACGCCAAAAAAGCCATAACTTAGATCCGGTCGGCAAGCTCTGAAGCGCTCGATGGTTTCGGTGTAGTTGTTGATACTGATGGTATATTTCCATGGTTTATAACGATACCCTTGCAACGGCCAGTGCTCGAAATCCAGAACGATAAAGTCCCCGGGTTTAGCGGATGTTTTTTTAAGGCGATGGTTAACACCTTCGAAGGGCGGAGGTAGGTCTCTGGAATGGCCTTTCGGCCATACATGCTGGGTATAGAACACCTCGATGGGTTTTATACCGAATTGGGAGAGATCAGGCTTGTCTCGATACAGTGTCGCGTCATATAGGGTAAACGCATAGCAAAAACAAACAGTCAAAAGCAAACTGGTCGTTGCTATCCGGCTTTCCATAGGGTGTTTATTGTTTCGAGGCGACATCAAGCCAGCCTTCATGTCTTAAAATCCCAAAACGGTAGCATATCCGTTCTATCATAGTGGGCTTGGTTAGATCGGGTGAATGGCGGTGCCATTTCAATACACGGATTTTATTGGGAGGAGTTTCCCGGTTTACCGTGGGAGAAGAGAGAAGCTCTATCAATCGATCAACCACCTTTTCAATTGTAAAATCGGATAAAAATCTCGTCTTGACCCGTTTTTTCATCTTTTCCAAAAGTGGCGGATTCATAGCCAGTTGCTGTATGCACTCCAATGCATGGGATGGCCATCTGTCAAGACTGCACACGAAGCCCTCATAACCGCTAGTTATTAACCAGCGCATGGCGCCAATGCCGTCACTAACGATGGGGACGACACCCAAACTCATGGCTTCCAGCATGGCCATGGGGCAGCCTTCAGCCCGAGAGGCCAGCAGATAAATATCTGCTTTTCGCATGGCCGCGAGCAATTCACTTCTTGGCACCCGGCCATGGATTGTGGCGTTCTTCATCCCACCTAACATGTGGCGCTTGTTTTCGGAAATCTGGCCAAACCAGTCGAACTGGAGATGTTTCCAGACGGGATGATCGGTTTTTATTGCCTCTGCCACCAGATCGCCGCCTTTGCGCTTGGAGAATTCACCTGCAAAAACGACATTAAGCTTTCTATTGCCATCATATTTTGGGCCCTGGATCGGTCCAGGATCGTTCAGGCCATTATGGATGATTGGGCACTTGTATAGCGGGACCCCGAATTTTTGCACATAGCTCTGTTGCATGTCATTGGAAATGGTCACGACATAGTCAACCCACGAAACGTTGTAGCAGGCTGCTTTAGCAATCGCGAAACGATCAATATGGCCGATGGTAATCAGCGGGCAGGGCAAGGCCGGTGCGATGCTTTGGAGGGTAGCGTTGTCATTGTTAAAGGCAGCATCGATTTTTTCCTTGGTGATCAACTCCAGTAATTTAGACGCCCTTTCAATTTGTGAGTCTGTTTGTTCCGTCGGAAAATGGGTGATCCCCCATTGTTGGAACCACTGATGGTCATCCGGGGTTGGGCTGGCATAGTATACCTTGATACCCCGACGGCACATTTCCATGCTGATTTCACGTGAATAGGTGCTAATGCCGGCGCCCCTGTCGGGAGCGGTCGATGTGGCTATGAGAATTTTATTCGGCATGATTCGTCGCAACTGTCTGATGCGATGGTTCCTTGTTCGAAAAAACGTGTTGGTGCGCAAGGGGTTTTTGATGCTTTATATTGTCCAGCAAACCAATAGAAGCGCCTGACCACAGCCAGACCTGATCCACCATGGGCACATTGAGGGACATCTGGGTGACAAACATGGCGACGCAGCCCAGAAAGCCGATAACCGCAAAATTGGTCAACAGACCTCGCAAATAAGAGATACTGAGGCGGATAATTGGGACCAGAACCAGTGCGACCCAGGAAGACAGGCCAAGTATGCCGCCTTCTAAAAAAGCGGCGGTGATGTTGGCGTGGGGTTTGTTGCCAGTGGCTGCGATGAAGCTCTCGTTGCCTTGGGGAAGCCACCAAAAAGGGTTGCCAATATGTTCAAATAGGTAAAGAAAGCTGTAAAGCCGGCCGAGACCGGTGCGGTAGTCCGTATGGAAAAAACGATAAATCAGAAGATCGGCCGAATTAACTATCAGGGGCATTGCCGCAATGATCCCCACGAAGCCCAATACCGGGAGAATAGCCATTTTTTTCCTGCCGAGCGATTTCACAAAGACCGGGGAAACCAATGCCAGGAATGCGGCGCCGAGAAAGATCAGGGTGCCGCTGCGGGTCTGGATTTTGGCCAGGATAAATAAGGAACTGATCACTGTGAAAATGATGAGTACGAAACGTTTCGCTTTGTAGGGCAGGGCCAACAGGAGGGCCGCCGGAAACAGGTAGAAAACCTGGAAATTCTGGTCGGTGGTGATTTCGGGTCGACGCTGCAGGATGCCTTTCTGGGACCAGATTTGATCGACTACCGGGAAGATGGACGGCAGGGAGCGGCTTAAAGCGATAAGGCACACGATGACGTAGACCAATGTTATAAAGAGAAAAATACGGGCAAGTGCGTCTTCATCATTGTTATTCCTGAAAAAGCCGTAGCCGACCATGAAGGCAAGAAGGGCGCTGGCGATTTCCAGAAAGCGGTGGGCAGTAATATCCGGAGCACTGAAAACGCCGACAGCGTAACCGACAACAGCCACAAGGAGCCAAATTAACGTCTTCGGCCCCGGGAGGACCCAGGGCAGTCGCTTTAGCAGGAACAAGACAAAAAAGGGAAGAATAACCAATGTGTTAACGGGCAGCGGCATTAAAAAAGTGCGGAGAAAATAGTTGATAAGGGAATCCGTAAAAATAATGACAAGACACAGTGTCAGCATGTAATTGGCAAGGCGGACTTTAGTCATGAGTATTTCCCGTCGTAGCCCAGGGCAGCCATACTTTGGGCACAAACGCGTTCGATCCTGCGTAGATTTTCAGGGCTGAAAAAGTGCCTCACATCCAGTTTCCTATGGTTGCCCTTCCTCTGGAACTGGCGATTGACGAGGGGCGTAATATCGTTTCGGACCGGAAGCCCGATGGCACTGGTTAGCTGCTGGATAGCCCCTATTTTATCCTTGCGGAAGTCTTCGTAGCGAACAAGGTGGATATCATCTCTATGGTCGAGGTAGATGTCGGCCATGTAATTCCACCGGGCACTCAGCGAGTCGATATAATGGTCGCCGCAGTCAAGGTACCAGCGGTTGTCCAGAACATAGGACCAGGCTTCGGAAATGGCGGGCCTGATATCTTCGACACTATCGTCAAGGGTGCCGCTGAGTTGTAGTCGATCGAGGATACTCCGGATGTTATCGCGCGGGTCGCGCACCACCATAACGAATTTGGCGTGTGGGAACCGCTCCTTCAGGAAAGGAAAAAACAGCGTGAGGTTGGGTTCTTTGACAAAGTTCCGGGAGAAGTCGGCCCGATTTTTTTTGATAAAGCCTGCGAACCGCCCCGGATGTTGAAAAAGGTGCTGGAACTCAGGATCATAGATTTCCTTGAAAAGATCAATGGTAACGCTTGTTAATGTGGCGTCGGCCAGCAACAGGGCGATGACTGTTGTACCCGATTTCTGGTTTCCGAGGATGAAAATGGGTTTTTCATTCACACGTGCGAACAACGTATCGTAGATTCGTCTTGCTTTACGATAGATGCGGTATTTCAGGGCGCGGTCGTTGAATGCGATAGATTGGTACAAGGCTACGGGTCTCTTTCAAGAGCGTTGGGGTTTCAATGCACGTAAATTCAATCGGGCATAGGTCCGCACCCCGAGTCTTATTTTTACGTAATAGACCATGGATATATTTTGACCCACCACGGCAATGCAACTGGCTGTGGCAACCCCAATTATCCCTATCCAATGAGCGAACAACCAGCCCATTCCGATATTGCAGGCTACCCAGAAGGCTGTCAATTTTAAGAGCGCGGCCTGGCGCCCGCTCATCTGCAACAGCATGCCTGGGCTGCCGGCGGCGGCATTGACGTATTGGGCAAGGGCTAACAAGACCAAGGGGACGTAGCCCGCATGGTAGGCTTCACCATAAACCAGCCCCATGATCTGTCGGCCGAGCAGCAGAATTGCCAATAGCGCCGGGGTTGCGATGATCAGTCCCCAGCGAGCTGTGGTTCGTAACAGGTCCTCCATTACCCTTTTGTCATCCTGTGCGTAAAGGGCGGCAAGAGAGGCCGGTGTAATCTGGTTGGCAACACCTAAAAAGAAGCTGATCAGTAGCGTTAACTGCACAGCGGCGCCGTAAAGACCCGCCGCTTCGGTTCCTAAGATCGCACTGGCCACCCAGAGAGGGGCAGAGGCCATCAGGATGGAAAATATATTCATGCCCAAATAAGGCGCACTTTCTTTCAGAAGCACCCAGTGAGCGATACGGCTGACAGGGCAGGGGTGTTTATGCAGCCGGCTTGCAATGGCAATGACACATAACGCAATAGCAGGGAGCGTCGCCAGGGCATAGATGGTGAAAATGCTGCCGAGATGGGGTTCGTTCCGCATTAACCACAGAATGGCGAGCACGCCCAAAAAAAGGAGCTGGCGGGGTGAATCCAGCAAACCGACCCCCAGCTTGATTTGATGCATCCCCTTCAATACGGTGGAACCGGATTCTTCCATTACACGCACCGCGATGCAGGCTATCAATACCCAGAAGAGGCCCTGGAGGGCTGGAACATTGAGCAGTGCGAGCATCCATGGCCAGAAAATGCCATACAGCGATACCAAGAGAGTGAAACTGATGAGCAAAAGCTGCCCTGAGGTTATGAGGTAGCCTTTTACCTGAGACCAATTCCCTTGATTGACGGCTACCGCCAGCAGGCGCATCAGGTTGGTTGGCATGCCCAGCCTGACGGCTACCGATGAAACGCGAACCAAGTGCAGAACAACGAAATAGACACCCATCATTTCCAGGGAAATAAGCCGGGCCAACACGGCGCCAATCAGCACGCCCGCCCCGCTGGACGATGTCTTGACCAGCACTGTAAAAACAGCATCGGCCAATGTTCTTTTTATTAGCTTTTGAGCAATTGGTTGCAATGGTCATTGATCCGATAGCAATGAAAGCAATCGATATTCTGGACTAAGTCGATCTCGTAAGTATCTTAAATCCTGATCTGACAGAGAAATTCGCTTCTTACTTTTGCGCAGATGGACGGGTTTCATTTGAAATCCAAGCCTGTCGTTGATCTCTTTAATACCTGCATCAAATTGCTCAGTGAAAAAAAACATATGGCAATTAGTAATGACCTTGAAGGCCTCATCAATGTTCATAGACTTTGAAAACATGTATAGTTGGTTAAAGCGTTCTTCCTCAGGTATTGCATTGAAAAATTCCAGGAAAGTAGATTTTAAGTATTTTTTCTGTACTTTGAGACCTGGATGATTGTCTCCGCTCTCCACTTGTTCCATCAACATTCGGTATAACGATAAGAGGCGCTTTATTGGGTCACGCAGGCAGGTAATTGTAAAGGTCTTCGGTGGCAAGGATAGTTGATGTGCTGGCAAATGCGAAAATGCATAAAAAAAATGCCCCTGATTTATCAACCTGGGGTTCCATCCCAAGAGCACTTTGCCATTTTTGATAATTCTTTGATTAAATGCATTGTTTAATTCTTGATAAACCTTCTGGCCCCCTTCTCCAGAGGTCGATAAAAAAAGGGTGTTCAGCGATGTGCCACCTGTCTTGCGAATGTGATAGTGATAGATACGTTTATATCCGCCGGGCAGTTCATAATAGGAAGCCAAACGGGCACAACGGCGATTGTTGGCAAAGTCCAGCCGATATAAGAGCTCACGTTTAAATCTTCCAGCATAACTGCGAAGCGGGCTGATGTACATCGTGTTACACGATCTCAATTCTTAGGGTTGCATTGCTTGCGATAAATGTTTCGGTATTGATCGGCAACGGTCTGAGGTGCCCAGCGACGCTGGGCAATTTCTGAAAGTTCGCGAGACTGGCTGCTCTCTTTGCCATCGCCGGCAACAAGATTTACCAGGGCATCGCAGAGGGCTTGCCGATCACCTTTGGCGACTATGCGACAATGAGGCAAATCGAGCTGCGATGGGATTCCGCCCTCTTCATAGCCGATCACAGGAGTGCCGCTGATCAGAGCTTCAATAACCGTGTTGGGATAGTTGTCGGCATAAGAGGGGATGATAAACACATCCGACGCACAATAATATAGATTGATGGCTGACTGGTCCGATACGCTGCCTGTATGCAAAACCCCCTGGGCAGGTTGGGGAGGGCGTTTACCCACGGCAAGCCCTAAACAGCCGGACTTGATGACGGCGTGCGCAAAATCAGCATAGCCCTTGCGGCGGTCGCCGCAGTCCGAAGCCACAAAAAGTGCGAGATAGGCATTATCCGGAAGATTCAATTCTTTTCTGGCCTTATACTTGTCGATGGGGCCAAATTTCGTGGTATCTACCGGATTTGGTACAACGTGGACATATTCCCGGGAGAATCCCCTTTGGAGGGCTAAATCGGAAAGCCAATTTGAAGGCGTCACGATGGTTAGACTGTTCATGATTGAATACAAATACTGCTTTAACTGAAATTCCCTTTTAGCATTGTCAATCCAGGCTTTGGGATAGTATTTTTTATAAGGGCACATGGGGCACCCAAGACGCCATGAAGAACACTCGGAGGATGACCCACATCGACCGGTCAGACTCCACATATCATGCAGGGTCCACACCACCGGCCTGTCACGCCAGGCATGGAGCAGTTTGGGATAATCCAGATAATAACCGTGAAGGTTATGGATATGGAGAACGTCGGCATTGCGGGTTTTATCGACAATGTCACCGGCTACACCCATGTCCCAAACACACGTAGAGCCACCCAAACGTGCCAGGAAAGCGTTGAGCGGCCGAGACAGGGGGCGTTTGAGGCCGTAAAAAGGCGGCGTCCGCTCCCGATGTTCGCAATGGTAGAGGGTTACATCGACATCATCGAAATGGTCATGGAAGGTTTGTGCCAAGAGCGCTGCCACCCGGGCGGCCCCGCCCTGCGTCCGCACCGTATTGACCATGGCCACGCGGATCATTGCACTGTCGCCTTTCCGCTGGTCGCAAATGCTGCGGCCTGCTGAAACCGTTGGGCCATGACATCGGTATTGTACAGCGTTCTGGCGATATGCTGTGCTGTTTTACCCATTTGATGTCGCCTGTCTTCCTGTGTAAGCAAGGCCATGGTCTGGCAGGTGAAATCCGCCGCTTCGCCGGGTTTAAACAGCAGGCCGGTTCCCCCGTCGATGAAAGCGGCGAATTCGGGCATTTGTTTCTCCCGATCGGAATGGGTAATCACAGGCAGGCCATAACCCATGGCATGCAAAAGACTGAGGCCGATGGCCGAAGGGTGAATGAACAGATCGGCGGACAGGAACCATGGTGCCAGTTTATCTTCATCGTAGACCGGCCCCACCCAGATGATTCGTTCGGCGACCCCCTTGGAACGGGCCATTTTCTTTAAGCGTGCCTTTTCAGGACCATCGCCAATGACGGCCCATATGGGGTCGACGCCTCGCTCCACCAATTGCGCCAGCATGTCGATGGCCTCTTCAAATCTATTTTTCGCCACAAGTCGGGCGCAGGACAGGATGAGTTGGTTTTTTCCCAGCCCGCTTTTACTCTGCCACTTTGCCAGCCGGTCAACAGGCCATTGATGACTGGCGGCATCGATCTTCTTTTGATCGAGACCGTTGTTCATGCCGATGACATTGTGGGCGTTAAACCCCTTTGCTTTGAGCCACTCGCTCTCCTTGTCGTTGTAGACCAGGAAATTGTGGAAACAATGCCACCATCGCAGGCGCACTGCTTCGGAGGCGGCATTGGCAGTTGCGGTATGGGCCTGGCCCCAGATCACTACCGGTGTCCTGCGCCATTTTAGATAAAAGGATGCCGCTACGTTGGAAAGGAGCCGAGGGTTGCCGTAGATGAAGACCACATCGTAATGCTGCAATTCCCTGAATGGCAGGCGTTGCCAGCCGAGCGCTTCTTTTTGGAGCCCTATGTAGTCAACCAGTTTCACATGCGGCGCATACCGGTCATGAATGGTGACAAGGTTCATGCCCGGAATGTGTTGCTGGCAGTAAATAGTGACATTATCTCCATAGGTCGCTATGAGGGCATCATAAAGCCCCATACGATAGGATGGGATGATATTTGTAATGATGGCTATTCTTGGCATTTTAGTGGAAAGGTTTGCAGAAGCTGGAAAACGAAGCGTGGTTTTGGATTAGTATAAAAAGAGGTCTTGGCCTAGTTCGCATCTTAATTATTCATTATTCTGTGATGAAATAAAGAGAATCGATATCTAAGTCCGCGCTAAAATTTTAAGGAATTCTCTTATCATTCATTTCTCAGAATTCAGCCCTGAATAATATACTATTCCTGATGATTGTAGACCGTGAAGCCGGCGCGCTGCACCAGTTCGTCTCTTTTGGCATCTTCCAGGTCGGCCTGGACCATCTCCTTGACCATTTCGAGGAAGGGGATCTCCGGCTCCCAGCCCAATTTTTCCTTGGCCTTGGAGGGATCGCCCAGAAGGGTTTCCACCTCGGTGGGCCTGAAGTAGCGGGGATCAACGGCCACGATGGTTTTGCCGTTGGCCGGGTTGATGCCGCGCTCCTTTACCCCCTCGCCCTCCCACTGGATGGTGATGCCCAACTCCCGGGCGGTGAGCTCGATGAACTCGCGCACCGAGTGCTGCTCGCCGGTGGCGATGACGAAGTCCTCCGGGGTGTCCTGTTGCAGCATGAGCCACTGCATGCGCACGTAGTCCCTGGCATGCCCCCAGTCGCGCAGGGCATCGAGGTTGCCGATATAAAGGCATTCCTGCAAGCCCAGATATATGCGGGAGAGGGCGCGTGTGATTTTGCGGGTAACGAAGGTTTCACCCCGTATTGGGGATTCATGGTTGAAAAGGATGCCGTTGCAGGCATAGATGCCATAGGCTTCCCGGTAATTGACCGCGATCCAGTAGGCATAAAGCTTGGCGCAGGCGTAGGGGGAGCGGGGGTAAAAGGGGGTGGTCTCCGTCTGGGGCACTTCCTGGACTTTTCCAAACAATTCGGATGTCGAGGCCTGATAAAATTTGGTCTTTTTTTCCAGGCCCAACAGACGAATACCTTCCAATAGCCGAAGAGTGCCTAATGCGTCCGTATCGGCCGTATACTCCGGTGCTTCAAAGGACACCTGGACATGGCTTTGGGCGGCGAGGTTGTAAACTTCATCCGGCTGGACCTGCTGAAGCACGCGGATGAGGTTGGAGGCATCGGTCAGATCGCCGTAATGCAGGATCATATGGCGGTCTTGCTGGTGCGGGTCCTCGTATAAATGATCGATGCGCTGGGTATTGAACATGGAGGCCCGGCGCTTGATGCCGTGGACCTCGTAACCTTTTGCCAGTAGAAATTCAGCCAGATAGGCGCCGTCCTGGCCGGTAATGCCGGTAATCAGTGCTTTTTTCATTGGTGTCCTATTGGATAGTTTAGATGGTTTAGATAGTTGGGTCCTTCGGCCGTTGGAGGTTGGAGGGAAGACCTCAAACCTCAAACCTTAAACCTCAAACACCATTTTCACGGCCTCCGGCGGTCAGATGCTCTTTGAGAATCGGCGTCTCAGCGATTCTCAAAGAATGTGGAGTCTCCGTGTCCTCTGTGTCTCTGTGGTGAATATTGCTTTATAGTTTTAATTTGAGCTTGACGCTTTCAGCTTCCTCTATGCCACTCCCACGCCGTCCGCACGATTTCCTCCAAATCATCAAAACGGGGCTGCCAATTCAAATCCTTGATAATGTTATCCGATGAAGCGATGAGCACGGCCGGGTCGCCAGGGCGCCTCGGGGTTTCCTTTGCCGGGATGGGATGGCCGGTGATCTTGCGGACGGTTTCGATGACTTGGCGGACGGAAAAGCCGTTGCCGTTGCCAAGATTGTAGACGCGGCTGGCGCCACCCTGGGCCAGGGCCTCCAAGGCCAGGAGGTGGGCGGCGGCCAGGTCGTTTACGTGAATGTAATCCCGCACGCAGGTGCCGTCCGGGGTGGGGTAGTCCGTGCCATAGATGGCAATGCTGTCTCGCTGGCCCAGTGCAACCTGGATTATCAGGGGAATCAGGTGGCTTTCCGGATCGTGGCGCTCGCCAATGGCGCCGGAGGGGTCGGCCCCCGCTGCATTGAAGTAGCGCAGGCATACGGATTTCAACCCGTAGGCCCTGTCGCAGGCCCGCAATATGTTTTCCACGTAGAGCTTGCTTTCACCGTAAGGGCTGGTGGGCCGCAGGGGGTGATTTTCGTCGATGGGCGTGTAATCCGGTTCGCCGTAGACCGCGGCCGAAGATGAAAAGATGAAGCGCCTGACATCGTGGCGGACCATGGCTTCCAGCAGGTTGGCGGTGGCCGATACGTTGTTGCGGTAGTATGCCAGGGGACGCTGCACGGATTCCCCCACCTCGATCAGGGCGGCGAAATGCATGACCGCGTCGATGGCATGCGTGTTGAAAACCTGATCCAGCAGACCGCTGTCCTGGATATCGCCCTGGATGAAATCGCCTCCCGGCAGAAGCTCGCGATGGCCCTTGGAAAGGTTGTCCAGGATGATGGGCCGGTGGCCGGCTTCCAGCAGGGCCTTGACCATGTGGGTGCCGATATAGCCGCAACCGCCGATGACGAGGATGTTCAGTTTCATTATGATAGTTTAGATAGTTAGGATGGTTTGGATAGTTGGGGCCTTTGATTTGAATTGCCGTTGAGATGGACGGCAATTCAAAAATGCTCACCGCCTTTGGCGGGCAGAAGCTGGCGGAGAATCGGCGTCTCAGCCGCTGCCTGCGGCAGAGCTCAAAGCTGGAAGCTGAAAGCTGAAAGCTCAAAGGAGGAGCTATTAACAAATCGAAATTCTTAAACGCTTTCCAGGTTTTCCTTTCAGCTTTGAGCTTTCAGCTTGGGGCTTTTACCAACCGTGTTTCTGTGGTGACTATTCGGTTTTTCGCGGTTGCCTTAAAACGCCAACCTCAATCGGAGCCCAATGCGCTCATACTATCAGTTCAGGATTCTGGCGACGACAAGTGTTCAATATCAGCCAGATCTTGAGACCGGCCGGTGGCGGCTTTATTGATTTTCAGATTTTCCAGATCGATGAAGTTGATGTCAATTTTATCCATCGTCACTGTGATTTTGGACGCGTAGCAAGGCTCGAATGACAAACCGTCAAGGTCGGTCACCAGATCGATACGGTTCGGCGGATAGCCCAGTTGAATCACCTGGCCGGTTTCAAGAAAATCATCAGCAGAGACATCGAGTGAACCAAAACCGAATTGAATGAGGGCCTTCAAAAGGTTGGCGGCATTTTGCTCGGACCGCTCGATCCAAATATCAAGATCTTTTGTATAGCGAGGGTAGCCGTGGACAGCGACGGCGTATCCGCCGACGACCATGTAACGGACATCATTCGCGTTTAACAATTCGATAAACTCTTTGAAGTCCTTGCTGATCATCATATCTCCAGGCGTTATATTCCATCCGTATCGTTTCCAATGCTTGAAGGCGCTCCTCATAGGGACGAGATTGCCAGTAGATAAAATCTTTCGGCTCTTCCCCGAGGGGGCATTTTTTAATCGTTTTGATGATGCTCATGGTCAAACCTTTTTAGGAAGAGCCTCAAGCTCAAAGCGTCAAGCTGAAAGCAGCTGCCTTCGGCTAAGACTGGAGCTCAAAGCTCGAAGCTGAAAGCTCAAAGGGACTGCCTACAGCAAGGTTCGAAGCAATGAATTGTGGCCGGTGACTGATTTTTTCGGGGCCATTGCGATTGGTAGAATAAGTGCTTTTCAACTCGTCGTCATGCCAAAATACTTGGTTATTGATCGGCCAAGCGTATTTTTTTCTCTAAATCAAATTTTTTGCTTGACGTTTGTTTCTACGCCCTGTTTTTTCTTTGAGCTTTGAGCTTTGAGCTTTGAGCTTTGAGCTTTGAGCTTTGAGCTTTGAGCTTGACCCTTTGAGCTTCTCTTACGGCCTGACATCCGGACGGCCGATGCTGAAATAGGCGAAACCCTGGGTGGCCAGCAGATCAGCGGAATAGAGATTGCGGCCGTCGAAGATGATGGGGGCGGTGAGGATTTTTTTGATGCGCCCGAAATCCGGGTTGCGGAACTGGTTCCAGTCCGTGACCACGGCCAGGGCGTCGGCCCCTTCCAGGGCCTCGTACTGGCGGTCGACCACTTTGACATGGCCGTTGCCGGATACCTCCCGACGGGCGTTTTCACCGGCCACCGGGTCGTAGGCCCGGATCTGCATGCCTTCGGCCGTGAGATCGGCGATGATGTCCAGGGCCGGGGCCTCGCGGACATCATCGGTATTGGCCTTGAAGGCCAGGCCCCACAGGGCCAGGGTCTTGCCGGCGACGCCGCCCTGGTTGGCAAAATAGTCCCTGATTTTGCGGGAAAGCAGTTTTTTCTGCTGCTGGTTGACGCTGTCGATGGCCCGGATCAACGCGGGCTGGTAATCGTTTTCCAGGGCCGTGGCGATGAGGGCCTTGACATCCTTGGGAAAGCAGGAACCGCCGTAGCCTACCCCGGGGTAGATGAACTTGTAGCCGATGCGGTGGTCGGAGCCGATTCCCCGGCGGACATCCCGGACATCCGCGCCCACCCGCTCGCAGATATTGGCGATTTCATTGATGAAAGAGATCTTGCTGGCCAGCATGCAGTTGGCCGCATACTTGGTCAGTTCGGCGCTCTTGACTCCCATGATCATGAGCTTGTCCCGGCTGCGGGCAAAAGGAGCGTAGAGGGCTTCCAGGAGTTTGGCGGTGCGGATGTTGTCGGTGCCCACGATGACGCGGTCGGGCTTCATGAAGTCGCTTACCGCATCGCCTTCTTTCAGAAATTCCGGGTTGGAGACCACGTCGAACTCGACCCGCACGCCGCGTTCGTCCAGCTTGCCCTGGATAATGGTCTGCAGTTCCTCCGCCGTACCCACCGGTACCGTGGATTTGTTGATGATGATCTTGTACTCGTCCAGGATGGCCCCGATGTTGTTGCCGACGCTTTGCACATAGGACAAGTCGCAGGAACCGTCCGGGCGAGGCGGGGTGCCCACGCAGTTGAAGATGAACAGGGCCGGGGCGATGCCTTCCGCAAGGTCAGTGGTAAATGTCAGCCGGCCTTCTTCGGTGTTGCGCTTGACAAGGGGTTCGAGCCCGGGTTCGTGGATGTGGATGCGGCCTGCCCGCAGGTTGTCAATGATTTCGGGGTTGATGTCGATGCAGCAGACATCGTTGCCCATTTCCGCAAAACAGGCGGCCGTAACCAGCCCCACATACCCGGTTCCGACGACGGCTAGGTTCATCTGGTTGACTCCGTTTTGATAGTTTAGACAGTTAAGACAGTTGAGATAGTTAAGACAGTTGAGATAGTTTAGACAGTTTAGACAGTTTAGACAGTTGAGATAGTTTAGACCGTTAAGATAGTTTGGATAGTTAAGACGTTTGAGAAAGTTAAAGCAGTTTGCATCGCATAGCGTTTTGAGATCATTAGAAAGTTTACGGAGTTAATTCTTGGCAGATCTTAGATATCGCAGGAGGCCGTCGATGATTTTGATGGCTTCGCGTGCGTTTTCATAAAGATCCGTAAATTATTCGTTTTCTACATACCCTTGGTCTTTTGCAATATAAAGGCAATTTTGGACTTCGGCTGCCGAGCGCCTGGAATACTTGAGAAATCGAATAAATTCATTGTTGGATTGGCTGGCCCAACCTTCGGCAATATTGTTCATGACCGAAATGGCAGCACGTGTTATTTGATCTACCAACGGGTAATCTTTTTTGAAAGAGGCGCTGGAGCTCGATACAGCATAGAAAGCGTTGACGGAGGGTGTCAAGTTAACTGTGTAACTGTTTTTCACACGGTCACCCGGTCACCAAAGAGGATGACAAACTGATTGAGTGCCGCTTTCCAGTCCCGGATCGGCATTGTCCACTTCTTAGCCACTCTGTT
>Ga0207831_100083_pt1 | contig 126606 bp, 104 predicted proteins | sample TtanPargueraPR_7_FD_187741 | JGI IMG/M metagenome (GOLD analysis project Ga0207831, IMG submission 187741) | Aerobic enrichment media microbial communities from Bioluminiscent Bay, La Parguera, Puerto Rico - Tt and M1 (2) (SPAdes) | ecosystem: Environmental > Aquatic > Marine > Unclassified ...
GGATACCGTGGTGGTGGGCGCGGGCCACGGCGAGGTCCCGGGCGTGGTAGCGCAGCCCGTCCTGCTGCTTGTAGGAGCCGTCGTGCTCCTCGTCGACGATGATCGCCCCGGGGCGGGCCAGGGGGGTGAAGATCGCCGAACGTGTGCCGATGATGATGGGAGCCCGACCGCTGGCAGCGGCCTCCCAGGCATCCAGGCGCTCGTGATCGGTAAGCCCCGAGTGCAGTGCCACCACCGGCACCCGGAAGCGCTTGCGGAAACGTGCCAGGGTCTGCGGTGTCAGGCCGATCTCCGGCACCAGCACCAGCGCCTGGCGCCCGCGGCCCACCACCGCCTCGATCAACTGCAGGTAGACCTCGGTCTTGCCGCTGCCGGTGACCCCTTCCAGCAGGCATGGGTGATAGGCATCGAGCCGTTCGTGCAGAGCCGAGAGGGCATGGGCCTGCTCGCGGTTGAGCGGCAGCGCCGGGTTGGCCAGCAGGTGGTCGGCATCGGGCTGGGGGGCGGCGGCAAGTGGCTCCTCGTGGCGCTCGACGAGCCCCTTGGCGGTCAGCGCCTTGAGCTGGTCACGGCTGAAGGACTGGGCGAGGATCGCCTGGCTGGCCAGGCCATGGGGGTGCTGGCGCAGCATCTCCAGTAGCGCCGCCTGGCGCGGGGCGCGGGGCAGGGCGTCGCTGCCGGCGGCATGCCCCGCGGCGGTGAGGGCCCAGCGCTCCCGGGTGCGGGCGGCAAGCGCACGGCCCTGGCGCAGCAGCACCGGCAGCGCCTGGTGCAGGGTGTCGCCCAGGGGGTGCTGGTAGTAGCGTGCGGTGAAGCGGCATAGCCACAGCCAGTCTTCAGGCAGCGGGGTGTCGTCCAGGCAGGCCAGCACCGGCTTGAGGTCGGATAGCGGCAGCTCGCCCCGGTCGCGGCACTCCACCACGATACCGACCACCTCGCGGCGTCCGAAGGACACCCTGACGCGCAGGCCCGGCTGCCAGCCACAAGCGGGTGCCTCGCGGGCCGGGCGATAGTCGAAGAGGCGGTGCAGCGGCGAGGGAATGGCGACGCGCAGCACGCGTGGCGCGGGCGATTCGGGCAATTGGCCTCCGGCGACGGGTCTGGTAGAATATTGCGCTCCCCGGCGCCTGGTCGGCGTTTCGGGGGTCCGGTGAGTTCCCATGATGGCTCGGCAACCGACAGCGCGTTGCGAGCCGGTGACAGACAACCGTATGCGGTGCCTGGCAACGGATCAGGTGGCGGCATACAGCGCAACGAGGCTCAAGATGAAACAAGGTATCCACCCCGAATACAAGGCGATCAAGGCGACCTGCTCCTGCGGTGCTGCTTTCGAGGTCGGCTCCACTGCCGGTCACGACCTGGAGCTGGACGTCTGCTCCCAGTGTCACCCCTTCTATACTGGCAAGCAGAAGCAGGCGACCACCGGTGGTCGCGTCGAGCGCTTCAACAAGCGCTTCGGCGCCGCGCTCAAGCGCTGACCGCGTTGCGGCACTACGCCGTGCGTGCCAAGAACCCGCCCACTGGGCGGGTTCTTGCGTATCTGGCCTGAACAATGTCGACAATGGCGCCCAATGAGCGCCAATCGGCCATCACGCATGGTGCTGTAAAGATATGGAAACTTTTTCTATACTCTGGATCACGACTTTACCCAAGCGGACACAAGCATGACTGACGCAAGACAGGCAGCGCTGGACTATCACGCCAAGCCCATTCCCGGGAAGCTCTCCATCGAGCTGACCAAGCCTACCGCCACCGCCAGGGATCTTGCCCTGGCCTACAGCCCCGGCGTGGCCGAGCCGGTACGCGAGATCGCTCGCGACCCCGAGAACGCCTATCGCTACACCGGCAAGGGCAACCTGGTAGCGGTGATCTCCGATGGCACCGCCATCCTCGGCCTGGGCAACCTGGGGCCGCTGGCCAGCAAGCCGGTAATGGAAGGCAAGGGTGTGCTGTTCAAGCGCTTCGCCGGCATCAACTCCGTGGATATCGAGGTCAACGCCGAGAGTCCCCAGGCCTTCATCGATACCGTGGCGCGCATTGCCGATACCTGGGGTGGCATCAACCTCGAGGACATCAAGGCCCCGGAGTGCTTCGAGATCGAGCAGGCGCTCATCGAGCAGTGCAGCATCCCGGTGTTCCACGACGACCAGCACGGCACCGCCATCGTCACCACGGCAGGCACGCTCAACGCCCTGTCCATCGCCGGGAAGTCGGTCGAGGAGGCCAAGATCGTCTGCCTGGGCGCCGGTTCTGCCGCCATCGCCTGCATGAAGCTGCTGGTCAGCTGCGGCGCGCGTGCCGAGAATATCTACATGCTTGACCGCAAGGGGGTGATCCACACCGGGCGTGAGGATCTCAACCAGTACAAGGCGATGTTCGCCGTGGAGACCGACAAGCGTACCCTGGGCGACGCCATCGAGGGCGCCGACGTGTTCCTGGGCCTGTCCGGTCCCAACCTGCTCTCACCCGAGCAGCTCAAGAAGATGGCACCCAACCCGGTGGTGTTTGCCTGCTCCAACCCGGAACCGGAGATTCACCCGGAGCTCGCTCGCGAGACCCGCGATGATGTGATCATGGCGACCGGGCGTTCGGACTACCCCAACCAGGTCAACAACGTGCTGTGCTTCCCGTTCATCTTCCGCGGCGCCCTGGACGTGCGTGCCACGCGCATCAACGAGGAGATGAAGGTGGCCGCGGTGCACGCCCTCAAGGATCTGGCTCGGGAGCCGGTGCCCAGCGAGGTGCTCGAGGCCTACGAGATGGAGAGCATGAGCTTCGGTCGCGAGTACATCATCCCCACTCCGGTCGATGTGCGCCTGCTGGACCGCGTGGCCTCCGCGGTGGCCCAGGCCGCCGTGGACTCCGGCGTGGCGCGCAAGCCCTACCCCTCTCACTATCCGCTCAAGACCGTCGACGACGTCTACGGCGGCTGACGCAGCGCGAGCAAGCCGGATAGCGCGAGATAGAACGAGATCGGGGCCCAGCTGGGCCCCGATCTCGTTGTTGTGGTACTGCCTCCTTGGCGGGTCGCCCGCCTAGAAGATCGCCTCGTAGGTGCCGGTGCCCTGGGAGCCGCTGCGCTGTTCCACCTCGCGCTCCACGCGGCGCGGCTGCGTGCCGGGCAGGTGGTCGGGGTGGAAGATCTCGCTGATGCCCCCGCGCGACAGGCGCCTGCCGGTATCGGGATCGATCTGGGCGGTGACCAGCTCGGCCGGCGGTTCGGGCATCGCCGGGGGCTGTCCCTCCAGGGCCTCGCCCATGAAGGTCATCCAGATCGGCAGGGCGGCGCTGGCGCCGTACTCGGCGGTGGTGGTGTTGTCATCCTTGCCCAGCCAGACCGTGGCCACCAGGTTGCTGTTGAAGCCGGCGAACCAGGTGTCACGCTGGCCGTTGGTGGTACCGGTCTTGCCGACGATATCCTCGCGGCCCAGCTCCAGGGCGCGGCGCCCGGTGCCGTTCTCGATCACGTCGCGCAGCATGTCGCGCAGGATGTAGAGGTTGATGGGGTCCACCACTCGGGTGGCGACCGGATAGCTCCTGCCATCGATCGTCACCTGCTCCTGCCCCGGGGGGCAGTTGCGGCAGGCAACGGCGGGGTTGGCCTCTTCCAGGGTCGTCTCGCCCTTGGCGGCACGCTCGACGAACCAGGGGGTGACCTTGAAGCCGCCGTTGGCTAGCACCGCGTAGGCGTTGGTCATCTCCAGGGGCGTCAGGCTGGCACTGCCCAGGGCCAGGGAGAGGCCGTTGGGCAGGCGCGTCTCCTCGAACCCGAAGCCCTCGAGGAAGCCGATGGTCTCGTTCAGGCCCACCTCGCGCAGCACGCGGATGGTGACCAGGTTGCGCGAGCGGGCCAGGGCGTTGCGCAGGCGCATGGGGCCCAGGAAGTCGCCGCTGGCGTTGACCGGGCGCCACAGCTCGTTGCTGCCGTCGTTGATCACCACGGGGGCATCGTTGACCACGCTGGCGGCGGTCATCGTGCCGCTCTCGAGTGCCGCCAGGTAGATGAAGGGCTTGAAGATGGAGCCCGACTGGCGCTGGGCCTGAACGGCGCGGTTGAACTTGCTGGCGTTGAAGTCGAAGCCGCCCTGCAGGGCGAGGATGGCACCGGTCTCGGGGTGCATCACCACCAGCGAGCCTTCGGCGTCGGGGCGCTGGGCCAGGCGCAGGCTGCCGTCCTCGCGCTCCATCACGCGCACCAGGTCGCCGCGGCCGGCGATATCGGCCGCCGAGCCGGGCTCCGGGCCGCGGTACTGGGCGTTGCGGAACTCACGGGCCCAGGAGAGGCCATCCCACTCGATGGTGCGCAGCTCACCGTCGCGCAGCAGTACGCGCATCTGGCGACCTTCGCTTTCCACCACGATGGCCGGGTGGAGCAGGCCGTAGCGCGGGGTGCGCTCGAGTACCTGGACCCAGTTGCTGACGTCGCCGTCGATGCCCTCGACCCGGGTCTCGCTGCGTTCGGCGGCACGCCGCGCGGTCTCCAGCACCTCGGGGGATTCGTCGAGCTCCTCCTCGAGGCCACTGCGCTCGGTGCGATCCTGCGCCTCGGCGAGGCTCTGGGGCACCTCCTCCTGCTCCGGGCCACGCCAGCCGTGGCGGGTGTCGTAGTCGATCAGGCCGCGGGCCAGGGCACGACGCGCCATGGGCTGGAGCTCGCTGTCCAGGGTGGTGGTGATGTTGTAGCCCCCGGTATAGGCCTCGCTCTCGCCGAAACGGTCCACGGCATACTGGCGGGCCATCTCGGCGACATAGTCGGCATCCACCTCGGCCTGGGCCACGTGGCGCTCGGCGGTGATCGGCGCCTGCACGGCCTCGTCGTAGGTAGCCTGGTCGATATACCCCAGATCGCGCATGCGGAACAGGATCCAGTTACGGCGGATCAGTGCACGCTCCGGGTTGGTCAGCGGGTTGAAGTTGGAGGGCGCCTTGGGCAGGCCGGCGATCATCGCCTTCTCGGCCAGGGTCAGTTCATCCAGCGGGCGGTCGTAGTAGATCTCGGCGGCGGCGGCGATGCCGTAGGCGCGATGGCCGAGGAAGATCTTGTTGACGTAGAGCTCGAGGATCTCCTCCTTGCTGAGCACCTGCTCCATCTGCAAGGCCAGCAGGATCTCGCGGATCTTGCGGGTAAAGGTGCGATCCAGGGTCAGCAGGTAGTTGCGCGCCACCTGCATGGTGATGGTGGAGCCGCCGGACTGGATCTCGCCGCCGCTGGCGACCAGCTCGCCGGCCGCGCGCATCAGCCCCATGGGGTCGACGCCGCGATGTTCAAAGAATCTGTCATCCTCGGCGGCCAGCAGCGCCTGGATGAACTCCTCGGGGATCTCGGCATGATCGATCGGCAGGCGACGCTCCTCGCCGTACTCCCCGATCAGCTTGCCGTCGCGGGTATAGATGCGCAGCGGTGAGTGCAGCTCGAAGTCCTGGAGCTGGCGCACGTCGGGCAGCCCGGGGGCGAAATAGAGGGCGGCGCCCACCACGCCGAGCCCGGCCGCGGCGATCAGCGAGACGGTGAGCCAGGCCAGGGAGAAGAGCAGGGTTCTGATAAACGTCATGAAGTGGCGGTGTCCATGCAGGGAACTGGAGCGGTTGTGAAGCGATGACGAGAGATCCGGTTGCGCGGCCATTATAGGAACCCCGGGCGGGGGTCACCAGCGTTGAGAGTGCAAGCCCAAGGTTTACCGTGTGACCAATGGCAAGATCATGTAACCTCATGCTACAGGATGGGAACAACAATCGAGACCTGCCGATATGCGTAAGGCGGGCACCATGACAAGGCGGGCAAGCCGCAAGACTCAGCAGGGGCAGGACCGAGATGCGATTGATGGCATCCAGCAAGGGACTGATCGGCGTCGACATCACCTCGGCCACGGTCAAGCTCGTGGAACTTCGGCGAGCTGGCGCCACTTATCAGGTGGAAAGCTATGCCGTCAGGCCGCTGCGCGAAGGCGCGGTGGTCGAACGGCGCATCCAGGATATGGGCGAGGTAGTAGATGCCCTTACCCGAGCCGTTCAGCAGGCAAAGCCACACACCCGCAAGGTGGTGGTATCGGTGCCCGCCAGTGCGGCGATCACCAAGACCCTCACGCTACCGGCGTCGCTCAGCGACGACGAGATCGAATCGCGCATCCAGCTTGATTCAGACAAGCACATTCCGTTTCCGTTCAGTGAGGTCGCCTTCGACTTCCAGCGCCTGGGGCTCAACGCCCGCTACGCCGACCAGCAGGATGTGCTGCTGGTGGCCTGCCGGCAGCAGGACGTCAGCCAGCTGACCGATGCCGTGATGCAATCCGGCCTGACGCCGGCGGCGGTGGATGTCGAGACCTTCGCCATGGAGCGTGCCTATCGCGAGGCGGCGGCCAGTGGTGCCTCGGCGGTGGAGTTCAAGGAGGCGGTGCTCTCCCTGGAGGTGACGCCCCAGATCACCCCGGACAATCGCATCATCATGGATGTGGCGATCACCAACGACACCTTCGGCGAGTTCAATCCCGGCGAGGAGCCCCCGATCAACAAGAACGAGATCGAGACCCAGGTGCTGGTGGACAACGGTGAGACCGTGGTGCTGGGCGGGATATTGCAGACCGAGGAGCTGCAGAACCTGGTCAAGACGCCCTTCCTGGGGGATATCCCGGTGCTTGGCAACCTGTTCCGCTATACCCAGGAGAGCAACGACAAGGTAGAGTTGCTGGTATTCATTACCCCACGAATCCTGGACGACGGTGTGGCCCTTCGCTGATGTTGGCACTACCCAACCTGATATTGATCGGCCCCATGGGGGCCGGCAAGAGCACCATCGGCCGCCTCCTGGCGGCCGAGCTTTCTCGTGACTTCCTCGATACCGACCACGAGATCCAGGCACGCTGCGGCGCCGATATCCCCTGGATCTTCGATGTCGAGGGGGAGGCAGGCTTCCGCGATCGCGAGACCCAGATGATCGACGAGCTGACCCAGCGCGAGGGCGTGGTGATCGCCACCGGCGGCGGCGCCGTGCTGCGCGAGGAGAATCGCCGCATGCTGCGCGACCGGGGCACCGTCATCTACCTCTACACCACCGTGGAGCAGCAGCTCAAGCGCACCGCCAAGGACCGCAACCGGCCGCTGCTGCAGCGGCCGGACAAGGAGGCGGTGCTGCGCGAGATGTTCGGCGTGCGCGACCCCCTCTACCGCGCCACCGCCGACCTCACCGTGCGCACCGATCGCCGCGGTCCGCGCTCGGTGGTCAACGATATCGTCCGCCGCGTGACGCGGCTGGTCGACCCCCTGCAAGCCAAGGCCTGAACCATGACCCAGATCCTCTCCGGCCCGCACACCCTCGAGGTGGCGCTGGGCAGTCGCAGCTACCCCATCCATATCGGCCCCGGCCTGCTCGGCGAGCCTGGCGCCCTGGCCCCCTGGTTGGCCGGCCGCCAGGTGATGATCGTCACCAACGAGACGGTGGCGCCGCTCTACCTCGAGCGCTGCCGCAAGGCCCTGCCGGACGATATGGAACTGCGTGAACTGGTGCTGCCCGACGGCGAGGCCACCAAGAACCTCGAGCATGTCTCGCGCATCTGGGATGCCCTGCTCGAGGCTGGCTTCAACCGTCGCTGTACCCTGGTGGCCCTGGGTGGCGGCGTGATCGGCGACATGGTGGGCTTCGCCGCGGCCTGCTACCAGCGTGGGGTGGCCTTCATCCAGGTGCCCACCACCCTGCTGGCCCAGGTGGACTCCTCGGTGGGCGGCAAGACCGGGGTCAACCATCCGCTGGGCAAGAACATGATCGGCGCCTTCTGGCAGCCCCGGGCGGTGCTGATCGACACCGATACCCTGGCCACACTGCCGCCCCGTGAGCTCTCGGCGGGTCTGGCCGAGGTGATCAAGTATGGCCTGATTCGCGATGCGGAGTTCCTCGCCTGGCTGGAGCAGGCACTGCCCACGCTGCGCGACCTGGCACCCACGGCCCTAGCGCGTGCCATCCAGTGCAGCTGTGCGCTCAAGGCGGAGATCGTCGCCGAGGATGAGACCGAGCAGGGCGTGCGTGCGCTGCTCAACCTGGGCCACACCTTCGGCCACGCCATTGAGGCCCATCAGGGCTATGGCAACTGGCTGCATGGTGAGGCCGTGGGCACCGGCATGCTGATGGCCGCCGAGCTCTCGGCGCGCCTGGGCTGGCTCACCACGGATGACGTCGAGCGGGTACGGGCCATCCTGCGGGCCGCGGGCCTGCCGCTGGAGGCCCCGGCCGAGATGGGTGTCGACGACTTCCTGTCGCGCATGCGCCTCGACAAGAAGAACGTCGACAGCCGCATGCGCCTGGTGCTGCTGCGCGCCCTGGGCGATGCCTGCGTGGATGACGCCACGCCCGAGGTGACCCTGGCGACGCTGCTGGAGCAGTTCCCCCGCGGCTGAGCCAGCCTCCTTCCCCCTCACCCTGTTCTTTCCTGATCAATGTCACGCCCGCGCCATCCCGGTGTGGGCGTTGCTCGTCTATGCTGCGGTGAGCGGCGCCGAAAGCCGACAGGAATCGATCGATTGGAATGGCTTATGCGCTATCGGCATGGGGAAATCCGCCATTATCAGACTAAAGTCTAGTGCCTTTTCTCATTCGTTAAACCTGCGTTTATGGTTATTGTAAGTCGTTGACTGGCGGGATTTTTTGCCCTTGAGGTAGTTGGCAACTGCCGGATTTATCGACGTTTTTACGGAAGGGTGGGCGCGATCCCGTTGCGCTGCAGCGCAGGCGCTGGCTATGCTGGGCGGCCTTTTGCCAAGCAGGTGGGCGCGGGATTCGCGCCGTCTCCGTGAAATAAAAAACTTATAAAAATATCACGAGATTCCTGTCAAGAAAACCATTTTCCGAGGCGCGCCAATGAACAGAGGTCTACACCAGCCCGGCGAGTTCCGCGACAACTGCGGGTTCGGCCTGATCGCTCACATGGAGGGCCGCGCCAGCCACGAGCTGCTGCGCACCGCCATCGAATCCCTGACCTGCATGACCCATCGCGGCGGCATCGCCGCCGACGGCAAGACCGGTGACGGCTGCGGCCTGCTGCTGCAGCTGCCGGATGCCTTTATGCGCCAGGTTGCACAGGAAGCCCTCAAGGTCGAACTGGGCGAGCGCTACGCGGTGGGGGCGGTGTTCCTGCCCGACGACGATGCTCGAGCCGCCCACGCCGCGGAGGTGCTCGAGGGGGAGCTGCGCGCCCGTGGTCTGGTGATTCGTGGCTGGCGCGAGGTGCCGCTGGATGCCTCGGTGTGCGGTCCCATGGCCCTGGAGTGCCTGCCGCGTATCCGCCACCTGTTCGTGGAGCCGGGAAAGAACGGCAGTCCCGAGACCTTCGAGGTCGACCTCTTCATGGCCCGTCGCCTCGCCGAGCAGGCGCTGCGCGACGAGCAGGAGTTCTACGTCTGCTCGCTCTCCGAGAAGGTGCTCTCCTACAAGGGCCTGGTGATGCCGGTGGACCTGCCGGCCTTCTACCACGACCTCGGCGACGAGCGCCTGGAGACCGCCATCTGCGTCTTCCACCAGCGCTTCTCCACCAACACCGCGCCGCGCTGGCCGCTGGCCCAGCCGTTCCGGCTGCTGGCCCACAACGGCGAGATCAACACCATCGAGGCCAACCGCGGCTGGGCCAATTCGCGCAAGGAGAACTTCGTCTGCGAGCGGCTGCCCGACATCGCCGAGCTCGACGAGATCGTCAACACCGTGGGCTCCGACTCCTCCAGCATGGACAACATGCTCGAGGTGCTGCTGATGGGTGGCATGGAGCTGCACCGTGCGGTGCGCATGATGGTGCCGCCGGCGTGGCAGAACGTCGAGCTGATGGACGCCGAGCTGCGCGCCTTCTACGAGTACAACTCCATGCACGTGGTGCCCTGGGATGGCCCCGCGGGGGTGGTGATGACCGACGGCCGCCAGGCGCTGTGCATGCTCGACCGCAACGGCCTGCGCCCGGCACGCTGGGTGATCACCAAGAACGGCTTCATCACCCTGGCCTCGGAGATCGGCACCTACGGCTACCGGCCCGAGGACGTGGTGGCCAAGGGCCGCGTGGGGCCGGGTCAGGTGCTCGCCGTGGATACCGAGACCGGCGAGGTGCTGCACACCGACGATATCGATGCCCGCCTCAAGTCGGCCTACCCCTACAAGCGCTGGCTCAAGCAGGAGGCGCAGTACCTCGAGTCGGCGCTCACCGAGCTTGCCAGCTTCCATAACATGGACGCCGACGCCCTGGCGGTGGCCCAGAAGATGTTCCAGGTCAGCTTCGAGGAGCGTGACCTGCTGCTGCGCCCGCTGGGCGAGAGCGGCCAGGAGGCGGTGGGCTCCATGGGTGACGACACCCCCATGGCAGTGCTCTCCGCCAAGCCCCGCGTGCTCAGCGACTACTTCCGCCAGAAGTTCGCCCAGGTCACCAATCCGGCCATCGACCCGCTGCGCGAGGCGATCGTGATGTCGCTGGAGACCTGCATCGGCGCCGAGCGTAACGTCTTCAAGGCGACCCCGGAGCATGCCCACCGCATCATCCTGACCACGCCGATCCTCTCGCCGCGCAAGTTCACCGCCCTGGTGGAGCAGGGGGATCCGGCCTACGCCAGCCACCGGCTGCGCATGGCCTACGACCCCGAAAAGCACGGCCTGCAGGCGGCCCTGCGCGAGCTCTGTCGCGAGGCCGAGCAGGCGGTGCAGGCGGGCAAGGTGATCCTGGTGCTCTCCGACGCCGACCTCGAGAAGGGCGAGCTACCGATCCACGCGGCCCTGGCGGTGGGCGCCGTGCACCACCACCTGGGCCGGCTGGCGCTGCGCCCGCGCTGCAACATCGTGGTGGAGACCGGCTACGCCCGCGACGCCCACCAGATGGCGGTGCTGTTCGGCGTCGGCGCCACCGCGGTCTTCCCGTGGCTCGCCTACCAGGTGATGGCCGACATGCACCGCACCGGCGAGCTGGTAGGCAACCCCGCCGACGCCCGTGAGAACTATCGCAAGGGGCTGCAGAAGGGGCTGTTCAAGATCCTCTCCAAGATGGGCATCTCGACACTGGCCTCCTACCGCGGCTCCATGCTCTTCGAGGCGGTGGGCCTCGACGACGAGGTGATGGCGCTGTGCTTCCCGGGAATGGCCTCGCGCATCCAGGGCAGCGGCTTCGCCGAGCTCCAGCTGCAGCAGGAGCTGCTCGCCCGCGACGCCTGGATCCCGCGCAAGGGCATCAGCCAGGGCGGCCTGTTCAGGTACGTGCACGGCCACGAGTACCACGCCTTCAACCCCGATGTGGTCAAGTCCCTGCAGGAGGCGGTGCAGGAGGGCAGCTACGCCAAGTGGAAGCGCTTCGCGGCGCTGGTCAACGAGCGTGATCCGGCCACCCTGCGCGACCTGCTGCGCCTCAAGCCAGCCGCCGAGCCGCTGCCCCTCGAGGAGGTGGAGCCGGTAGAGGAGCTGCTGCCGCGCTTCGACAGTGCCGGCATGTCGCTGGGCGCGCTGTCGCCGGAGGCCCATGAGGCGCTGGCCCAGGCCATGAACGAGTCCGGTGGGCGCTCCAACTCAGGCGAGGGCGGCGAGGATCCGGCCCGCTACGGCACCATCCGCTCCTCCAAGATCAAGCAGATCGCCTCGGGGCGCTTCGGCGTCACCCCGGCCTACCTGGTCAACGCCGAGGTGCTGCAGATCAAGGTGGCCCAGGGCGCCAAGCCCGGTGAGGGCGGCCAGCTGCCCGGCGGCAAGGTCAACGAGCTGATCGCCCGGCTGCGCTACGCGGTTCCCGGCGTGACGCTGATCTCGCCGCCGCCACATCACGACATCTACTCCATCGAGGACCTGGCGCAGCTGATCTTCGACCTCAAGCAGGTCAACCCGGACGCCCAGGTCTCGGTGAAGCTGGTGTCCGAGCCCGGCATCGGCACCATCGCCACCGGCGTGGCCAAGGCCTACGCCGACCTGATCACCGTCTCCGGCTACGACGGCGGCACCGCGGCGAGCCCCATCACCTCCATCAAGCACGCCGGTTCCCCCTGGGAGCTGGGCCTGCCCGAGGTGCATCAGGCGCTGCGCATCAATGGTCTGCGCGACAAGATCCGCCTGCAGACCGACGGCGGCCTGAAGACCGGCCTCGACGTGGTCAAGGCGGCGATCCTCGGCGCCGAGAGCTTCGGCTTCGGCACCGCGCCCATGGTTGCGCTGGGCTGCAAGTACCTGCGCATCTGCCACCTCAACAACTGCGCCACCGGAGTGGCCACCCAGGATGATTACCTGCGTGGCGAGCACTTCCGCGGCACCGTGGACATGGTCAAGCACTACTTCCGCTTCATCGCCGAGGAGGTGCGCGAGCTGATGGCGATGCTCGGCGTGCGCCAGCTGACCGACCTGATCGGCCGCACCGACCTGCTCGAGGCGATCGAGGGGGTGACCGCCTCTCAGCGCAAGCTTGACCTCACCCCGCTGCTCGGCAACGACCACGTGCCGGCGGACGCCCCGCAGTTCTGCCAGGTGAGCCGCAACGTGCCCCATGACCCGGGCGCCAAGAACCAGGAGGTGCTGGAGGCGCTCAAGGAGGCCATCGAGCAGAAGAGCGGCGGCGAGTTCGCCTTCACCATCACCAACTGCGACCGCTCCGTGGGCGCGCTGACCTCCGGCGCCATCGCCAAGCGCTACGGCGAGGCGGGCCTCGAGGATGCCCCGGTCACCGCCCGCTTCACCGGCGTGGCTGGACAGAGCTTCGGGGTGTGGAACGCCCGCGGCCTGCACCTCTACCTGGAGGGCGACGCCAACGACTACGTCGGCAAGGGCATGAACGGCGGCAAGGTAGTGATTACGCCGCCCAGGGGTAGCCGCTTCGAGAGCCACCGCACGGCCATCGTCGGCAACACCTGCCTGTATGGCGCCACAGGCGGCAAGCTCTTTGCCGCGGGCACCGCCGGCGAGCGCTTCGGGGTGCGCAACTCCGGCGCCCACGCGGTGATCGAGGGTGCCGGCGACCACTGCTGCGAGTACATGACCGGCGGCCTGGTGGCCGTGCTCGGCGAGACCGGGGTCAACTTCGGTGCGGGCATGACCGGCGGCTTCGCCTACGTGCTCGACGAGGATCGCTCCTTCGTCGACAAGTACAACCACGAGCTGGTGGAGATCCACCGTGTGAATACCGAGGCCATGGAAGCCCATCGCCGCCACCTGCGCGAGATCATCGAGGAGTTCGTTGCCGAGACCGACTCGGCCCGCGGCCACGCCATCCTCGAGGACTTCAGCGACTTCATTCGCCACTTCTGGCTGGTGAAGCCCAAGGCGGCGAGCCTGAACAGCCTGCTGGCCCAATCCCGGCGTCAGCCGGAATAAGAGGCGGCGACAGCCGGAATAAGAGTCGGCGACAGCCGGAGTAGAGAGGCGGCGACAGCCGGAACAAGAGCCGCAACCGGATCAGCCAACAGGCAGGCGCCCGCCCCGGCATCCCGGGGCCAGGCCGACAGGACTTCCAGGAGAGAGAACATGGCAAACCGTCTGAGCAACGACTTCCAGTTCATCGACGTGGGTCGCCAGGACCCCGAGAAACGCGACGCCCGCACCCGCTCGCGGGAGTTCGCCGAGATCTACGAGCCCTTCAAGCCCCAGGAGGCGGCCAGCCAGTCGCACCGCTGCCTGCACTGCGGCAACCCCTACTGCGAGTGGAAGTGCCCGGTTCACAACTACATCCCCAACTGGCTGCAGCTGGTCAGCGAGGGCAATATCCTCGAGGCGGTGGAGCTGTGTCACAAGACCAACTCGCTGCCCGAGGTGTGCGGCCGGGTGTGTCCCCAGGACCGCCTCTGTGAGGGCGCCTGCACCCTCAATGACGGCTTCGGCGCCGTCACCATCGGCTCGGTGGAGAAGTACATCACCGATACCGCCTTCGCCATGGGCTGGCGCCCGGACATGTCCCAGGTGAGCTGGACCGACAGGCGGGTGGCGGTGGTCGGCGCCGGCCCGGCGGGGCTGGGCTGTGCCGATATCCTGGTGCGCAATGGCGTGAAGCCGGTGGTGTTCGACCGCAACCCCGAGATCGGCGGCCTGCTCACCTTCGGTATCCCCGAGTTCAAGCTCGAGAAGAACGTCATGGAGCGCCGCCGCGCGGTGTTCGAGGAGATGGGGGTGGAGTTCCGCCTCGGCGTCGAGATCGGCCGCGACATCACCTTCGACACCCTGCTCGAGGAGTACGACGCGCTGTTTCTGGGTATGGGCACCTACAAGTACATGGAGGGCGGCTTCCCCGGCGAGAACCTGCCCGGCGTCTACAAGGCCCTCGACTTCCTGATCGCCAACGTCAACCACTGCCTGGGCTTCGAGAAGGACCCGGGCGAGTACATCTCCTTCGAGGGCCAGCGGGTGGTGGTGCTGGGCGGCGGCGACACCGCCATGGACTGCAACCGCACCTCGATCCGCCAGGGCGCCACCAGCGTCACCTGCGCCTACCGCCGCGACGAGGAGAACATGCCCGGCTCGCGCAAGGAGGTGGCCAACGCCCGCGAGGAGGGCGTGGAGTTCCTCTTCAATCGCCAGCCGGTGGCGGTTGTCGGTGAGGGCAAGGTCGAGGGGGTCAAGGTGGTGCGCACCCGCATGGGCGAGCCCGACGAGAACGGTCGCCGTCGCCCCGAGGTGGTGCCGGGCTCCGAGGAGGTGATTCCCGCCGATGCCGTGGTCATCGCCTTCGGCTTCCAGCCCGACCCGCCCGAGTGGTTTGCGACGGCGGGGGTCGAAGTCGACGAGCGCGACCGGGTCAAGGCCGCGGAGCAGAGCGAGTTCGCCTTCCAGACCAGCCACGAGAAGATCTTCGCCGGCGGCGACATGGTGCGCGGCTCCGACCTGGTAGTCACCGCCATCTACGAGGGGCGCCAGGCAGCCGAGGGCATCCTGGACTACCTCGGGGTGTAAGGCCTCGACGGTCCGAAGCCGCCGGTTTCTGTGGCTTTGGCCCCGCGGCTTTCCCGGTGGCAGGTCTACGAGGGGGCGCTGTGAACCCCTCCCTGGGCGCTACCGACGCCCTGCTTCGCTCTCGCGTCCCGCTACGCTTGCAGGTCCGGTGCTGGCCATCCATGGCCAGCCCGTTCGAAGCAGTGCTTCTCACCCCTGGCGTAGGACCCCCTCTACGACCTGCCCCCGGCGCCGCTTGCTCCATCACCCCTGTTAGCCTGCGGCGGGTCTATCATCCAGCTTGGCCGCTTGGCGCTGAAATTGAGCCATTCGTCGTATTCTGCTAGTCTGTCGTCCCATCCTGGCGCGGCTTCCTGCCGGGCCTACCGATCACGCATCGACAGGTTCCTCATGACACGATACATCTTCGTGACCGGCGGCGTTGTGTCCTCTCTCGGCAAGGGCATCGCGTCGGCCTCGCTGGCGGCTATTCTCGAGGCGCGCGGCCTCAAGGTCACCATGCTCAAGCTCGACCCGTACATCAACGTGGATCCGGGCACCATGAGCCCCTTCCAGCATGGCGAGGTGTTCGTCACCGAGGATGGCGCCGAGACCGATCTCGACCTGGGCCACTATGAGCGCTTCATCCGCACCAAGATGACCCAGGGCAACAACTTCACCACCGGGCGCGTCTACGAGCACGTGCTGCGCAAGGAGCGCCGCGGCGACTACCTGGGCGGTACCGTGCAGGTGATCCCGCATATCACCGACGAGATCAAGCGTCGGGTGTACGAGGGTGGCGAAGGCTTCGACGTGGCGCTGGTGGAAATCGGCGGCACCGTGGGCGACATCGAATCGCTGCCCTTCCTGGAGTCGATCCGTCAGATCCGCAGCGAGCTGGGGGCGAGCCGGGCGATCTTCATGCACCTGACCCTGGTGCCCTATATCAAGACCGCCGGCGAGACCAAGACCAAGCCGACCCAGCACAGCGTCAAGGAGCTGCGCTCCATCGGCATCCAGCCGGATATCCTGATCTGCCGCAGCGAGGTGGAGCTGGAGGAGAGCGAGCGGCGCAAGATTGCCCTGTTCACCAACGTGGAAGAGCGTGCGGTCATCCCGCTGCAGGACGCCGACACCATCTATCGCATCCCGCTGATGCTCCACGAGCAGGGCCTGGATGAGATCGTCTGCGACAAGCTGCGCCTGACGGCCGACGAAGCCGACCTCGGCGAGTGGGTGCACGTCCTGGATGCCAAGCTCAACCCGCTCAAGTCGATCAATATCGCCATGGTCGGCAAGTACATGGAGTTGCTCGACGCCTACAAGTCCCTCAACGAGGCGTTGATCCACGCCGGCATCCAGACCCGGGTGAAGGTCAATGTCGACTACATCGACTCCGAGGATATCGAGCGTCACGGTACCGAGCGCCTGGCCGGCAAGGATGCCATCCTGGTGCCCGGCGGCTTCGGTGAGCGCGGCGTGGAGGGCAAGATCGCCACCGCACGCTTCGCCCGCGAGAATGGCATTCCCTACCTGGGCATCTGCCTCGGCATGCAGGTGGCGGTGATCGAATTCGCCCGCCACGTGGCTGGTTGGGCGGACGCCAACTCCACCGAGTTCACCCATGACACCCAGCACCCCGTGGTGGGCCTGATCACCGAGTGGCTGAGCCCCGAGGGCAAGATCGAGCTGCGCGACGCGGCCTCGGATCTTGGCGGCACCATGCGTCTGGGCGGCCAGGTGTGCCAGCTCAAGGCCGGCAGCAAGGCCCGCGAGGCCTATGGGTCCGACGAGATCGTCGAGCGCCACCGCCACCGCTTCGAGGTCAACGAGCAGTTCGTCGAACAGCTCGAGCAGGCGGGCCTGGTGGTCTCCGGCAAGAGCGTCGACAACTCCCTGGTGGAAGTCGTGGAACTGCCCGACCACCCCTGGTACGTCGCCTGCCAGTTCCACCCGGAGTTCACCTCCACGCCCCGCGATGGCCATCCGCTGTTCACCGGCTTCGTCAACGCGGCGCTGGAGCACAAGGCGGCGCGCACCCGCGCCCAGTCCTCTCACCAGGAGTGAAGCGGATGAGCATGCCCGAGAGAACCATCGAGATTGCCGGCCTGAAGGCCGGCAATTCGTTGCCGCTGATGCTGTTCGGCGGCATGAACGTGCTGGAGTCCCGCGAACTGGCCCTGGAAGTGGCCGAGGCCTATGTCGAGGTCACCGGCAGGCTCGGCATGCCCTACGTGTTCAAGGCCAGCTTCGACAAGGCCAACCGCAGCTCCATCCACTCCTTCCGCGGCCCCGGTATGGAGAAGGGGCTCGAGATCCTGGCCGAGGTGAAAGAGCGCTTCGGCGTGCCGATCATCACCGATGTCCATGAGCCCTGGCAGGCTGAACCGGTGGCCGAGGTAGCCGATGTGATCCAGCTGCCGGCCTTCCTGGCGCGCCAGACCGACCTCGTCGTGGCCATGGCGAGGACCGGCGCGGTAATCAACATCAAGAAGCCGCAGTTCCTGGCGCCGCACGAGATGCGTCATATCGTGCGCAAGTGCGAGGAGGCCGGCAACGACCGGGTGATCCTCTGCGAGCGGGGTTCCAGCTTCGGTTACAACAACCTGGTGGTCGACATGCTCGGCTTCGGCGAGATGAAGGCGACCGGCTTGCCGGTTTTCTTCGATGTGACCCACTCGCTGCAGCGTCCCGGCGGGCGCGCCGACAGCGCCGATGGTCGCCGCGCCCAGGTGGCGGAACTGGCCCGGGCGGGTGTTGCCGTGGGGCTGGCGGGGCTGTTCCTGGAAGCCCACCCCGACCCCGACAACGCCAAGTGCGATGGGCCCTGCGCCTTGCCGCTGGATCGACTCGAGCCCTTCCTGGCACAGCTCAAGGCCCTCGATGACCTGGTGAAGGGCTTCGCGCCGCTCGAGATCCAATAACATCCCAACGCTGACACCACAGAGGAAGACTCGCATGACCAAGATCGTCGATATCCGTGCCCTCGAGGTACTCGATTCCCGCGGCAATCCCACCGTCCAGGCCGAAGTGCGCCTGGAGAGCGGTGCCGTGGGCGTGGCCTGTGCCCCCAGCGGTGCCTCCACCGGCTCCCGCGAGGCGCTCGAGCTGCGCGACGGTGACAAGGCTCGCTACCTGGGCAAGGGCGTGCTGAAGGCGGTGGCGGCCGTCAATGGTGCCATCCGCGAGGCGCTCGTCGGCATGGATGCCCGCGACCAGCGCGGCCTCGACGATGCCATGCTGGCCCTCGACGGCACCGACAACAAGGCCAAGCTTGGCGCCAACGCCATCCTGGCCGTGTCGCTGGCCGCCGCCAAGGCCGCGGCCAACGCCAAGGGCGTGCCGCTCTACGCCCATATCGCCGAGCTCTATGGCCAGCCGGGGCAGTACAGCATGCCGGTGCCGATGATGAATATCCTCAACGGTGGTGAGCACGCCGACAACAACGTCGACATCCAGGAATTCATGGTCCAGCCGGTGGGCGCGTCCAACTTCCGCGAAGGCCTGCGCATGGGCGCCGAGATCTTCCACGCCCTGAAGAAGGTGCTCTCCGCCAAGGGGCTCTCCACCTCGGTGGGCGATGAGGGCGGCTTCGCCCCCAACCTGGCCTCCAACGCCGAGGCGCTGGCGGTGATCAAGCAGGCGGTGGAAGATGCCGGCTATGCGCTGGGCAGCGACGTGACCCTGGCGCTGGACTGTGCCTCTTCCGAGTTCTTCAAGGATGGCCAGTACGACCTCGCCGGCGAGGGCAAGCAGTATGACGCCGCGGGTTTTGCCGACTACCTGGCCGGCCTGTGTGACCAGTACCCCATTGTCTCCATCGAGGACGGCATGGACGAGTCGGACTGGGAGGGCTGGAAGGCGCTGACCGACAAGCTGGGTGACAAGGTACAGCTGGTGGGCGATGACCTCTTCGTCACCAATACGAAGATCCTCAAGCGCGGCATCGACGAGCAGATCGGCAACTCCATCCTGATCAAGTTCAACCAGATCGGCTCGCTCTCCGAGACCCTGGACGCCATCCGCATGGCCCAGGATGCCGGTTTCACCGCGGTGATCTCCCACCGCAGTGGCGAGACCGAGGACACCACCATCGCCGACCTGGCCGTGGGCACCTGCGCCGGGCAGATCAAGACCGGCTCGCTGTGCCGCTCCGATCGCGTGGCCAAGTACAATCGCCTGCTGGTCATCGAGGACGAGCTGGGGGGCGACGTGGCCTACCCGGGCTTGTCGGCCATCAAGGGGCAGTAACCTCGTGTAGGAAATCGCCTACATCTCGTGTAGGTGATGTCAGACATGACGGTGAAGAGGTCGGTACCATATGGTGCCGACCTTATTTTTATCTGTTTGAAATAAAAGAATTATTACCGTAGGGCGGTGCCCGGAAGGTGGCGTCTGCCGACACTGGCGCTGGCTGGCAGGGTGCTTGTTCCTGCGCCAGTCTCTGCCAGAATGCGAAGCGGGACGAGGGGGCATGGAACAGTGCCTCCGGCAGGATGCAACGGGATGCTGAGTGATGCGCCAGGTGCGGCAGGAGGCCGCTTCCGGGCAGGGAGGTCATCACGGGAGTCAGGGTGGAAGGAGCCGCCCATGGAATCGCTTGGAGCGGGCGGCCCCTGGGCCGCCTTTTTTCCTGCAGGGTGTTCTCCTTTCTTCTGCCCAGTGGTAGGGCAGAAGCGACAGCGCCGACCGTCGTGAGACCGTCGGCGCTATCGTTTGTGAGTCCGTGGCGGCTGTGAAGTGGGCTCAGCGTTCCAGCTGCTCGAGCTTGCCCGGCTTGCCATCCCACTCCTCGGCGTCGGGCAGTGGGTCCTTCTTCTCGCTGATATTTGGCCATACCTCGGCCAGTTCGGCGTTGATCTCGATGAACGGCTCCTGGCCGTCAGGCAGCTCATCCTCCGAGAAGATCGCCTCGGCGGGACACTCCGGCTCGCACAGGGCGCAGTCGATGCACTCGTCGGGGTGGATCACCAGGAAGTTGGGGCCCTCGTAGAAGCAGTCCACCGGACACACCTCGACGCAGTCGGTGTACTTGCACTTGATGCAGTTCTCGGTGACGACGAATGTCATGCCGCTCTTCCCTCCTCGTGGCCGGCCGCATCTGGGGCTGCGACCACTATGAATATTAAAAGGTAATAAAAATAAGCTTTCTTATTCTAACGTGTCCGGAGATTCGTCCATTCTAGTCGCCGCCGCCAGGCCGCCGCAAGCGAGGGCGCTGCCTCTTAAAGTGTTTCCCGCCAGCGGTAGAGAAGCTCCAGCGCCTGGCGCGGGGTCAGCTCGTCGAGGCTGAGGCCGCCGAGCTCCTCCACGAGCGGGTGCGGTGTGCTGGCAAAGAGGTCGTTCTGCAGCGGTGCCGCCGCGGCGCCGCCATCGGCGCTTGCCGGGCGGCTGCCCTGGTCGACCTCCTGCTGTTCCAGCTGGGCGAGCTTCTCCCGGGCTCGGGCGATCACTCCCTGGGGTACGCCCGCGAGCTGCGCCACCTGCAGGCCGTAGCTCTGGCTGGCTGGACCCTCCTCCACCCGGTGCATGAAGACGATGCCGTCCCTGTGTTCCGCCGCGGTGAGGTGAACGTTGGCCACCCCCTCGGCCTGCTCGGGCAGGGCCGTCATCTCGAAGTAGTGGGTGGCGAACAGGGTAAAGGCGCGGGTGCGGGTCAGGTGCTCGGCGCTGGCCCAGGCCAGCGACAGGCCATCGAAGGTGCTGGTGCCGCGGCCGATCTCGTCCATCAGCACCAGGCTTTCGTCGGTGGCGTTGTGCAGGATGCTGGCGGTCTCGGTCATCTCCACCATGAAGGTGGAGCGTCCGCCGGCCAGGTCGTCCGAGGAGCCGATGCGGGTAAAGATACGGTCCACCGGGCCGATCTCCGCCTCGTCTGCCGGCACGAAGCTGCCGGTGTGGGCGAGCAGCACGATCAGCGCGGCCTGGCGCATGTAGGTGGACTTGCCGCCCATGTTGGGGCCGGTGATCACCAGCATGCGGCGGTTGTCGCCCATCATCAGGTCGTTGGGCACGAAGGGAGCGTCGGAGACTCGCTCCACCACCGGGTGGCGACCGCCGCGGATGGCGATGCCCGGGGTCTCGGCCAGGTGCGGGCGCACGAACTCCAGGGCGCGGGCGCGCTCGGCGAAGGCGCACAGCACGTCCAGCGCCGCCAGTGCCCGAGCACTGGCCTGGAGGGCGTCGAGCTCGGCGTTGAGAGTGTCGAGCAGTCCCTCATAGAGCAGCTTCTCCCGGGCGAGTGCCCGGGACTTCGCCGACAGCGCCTTGTCCTCGAACTCCTTGAGCTCGGGGATGATGAAGCGCTCGGCGTTCTTCAGTGTCTGGCGGCGGATATAGTCCGCCGGGGCCTCCTTGGCCTGGGCTCGGGGGATCTCGATATAGTAGCCGTGGACCCGGTTGTAGCCGACCTTGAGGCCGGGCAGGCCGGTGCGTTCCCGCTCGCGAGTCTCCAGCCTGACCAGGTAGTCGCCGGCGTGCTCGGCCAGCCCACGGTGTTCGTCGAGCTCGGCATCGTAGCCCTCGGCAAGCACTCCGCCGTCGCGGATCACCACCGGCGGGTTCTCCACCAGGGCGCGGTTCAGGGTGTCCGCGAGCTCGGGGTAGGGGCGGACATGACGCTTCAGCTCGTCCAGGGTGGAGCCCTCGGGGTAGTCGGCGAGCCGGGCCTCGAGGTCGGGCAGGGCGTTGAAGGCGTCGCGCAGCCGGGCCAGGTCCCGTGGACGGGCACTGTAGAGGGCCACCCGGGCCAGGATGCGCTCCACGTCGCCGATCGTCTTGAGGTCGTCGCGCAGCACCTCGAAGCCGTCCGCCTCCAGCAGCAGTGTCACGGCGCTCTGGCGTGCCTGGATGCGCTCGCGGTCACGCAGCGGGCGGTTGAGCCAGCGCTTGAGCAGCCGCGAGCCCATGGCGGTGGCGGTGGTGTCGAGCACGCTGGCCAGGGTGTTGTCGCCGCTGCCACCGAGGTTCACGTCGATCTCCAGATTGCGACGGCTGGCAGCGTCGATGACCACTGCGTCGTCGCGGCTCTCCACGCCGATGGCGGTGACGTGGGGCAAGCGCGAGCGCTGGGTGTCCCGGGCGTACTCGACGAGGACCCCGGCGGCGGTGATGGCGGCCTCCAGGTGGGCGCAGCCGAAGCCGCGCAGGTCCTGCACCTGGAACTGGTCGCAGAGCAGGCGGGTGGCGCTCTCCGGGTCGAACAGCCAGTCGCTCTGGCGGCGCAGACCGCGGCGCCCCTCCAGGGCCGGCGGCAGGGAGAGACTCTCGGCCACCAGCAGTTCGGCCGGGTCGAGGCGCTGGAGCTCGGCGAGCATCTCGCCTTCGCCCTCCACCTCCAGCACGCTGAAGCGTCCGCTGGAGAGCTCCAGCCAGGCCAGGCCGATGCGCTCGCCGGCGGCATGCACGGCCACCAGCAGGTTGTCGCGGCGGGCATCCAGCAGGGCTTCGTCATACAGGGTGCCGGGGGTGACGATGCGCACCACGCGGCGCTCCACCGGGCCCTTGCTGGTGGCGGGGTCGCCGATCTGTTCGCAGATCGCCACCGATTCGCCGGCGGCCACCAGACGCGCCAGGTACCCCTCGGCGCTATGGTAGGGCACCCCGGCCATGGGGATCGGCTGCCCGGCGGACTGGCCGCGCTGGGTCAGGGTGATGTCGAGCAGCGCCGCGGCGCGCCTGGCGTCATCGAAGAACAGCTCGTAGAAGTCGCCCATGCGATAGAAGAGCAGCACCTCCGGGTGCTCGCGCTTGATCTTCAGGTACTGGGCCATCATCGGCGTATGCTGGGTGCTGGCCTGGGACATGGCGATCTCTGGGCTCCTGGTCTCGTTGAGCGGTCGTCGGAGGCGCATGCGAATCGGCTGCGCCTGCATCCCCTCGGCAAAGGCAGTATTCTACGCAGATGGCCCTGCCTCGTCAGGCATGCCTTCGATCCACCGTGCAGGAGTCCTCACCATGCCCCACTCTGCCGCCAGCCTCGCCAACCTCGACCTGTCCACCCTGGCCGAGCGCCTGGGTCGCCTGTGCCGAGACCGAGGGGTGACCATCACCTGCGCCGAATCCTGTACCGGCGGCGGGGTGGCCAGCGCCATCACCTCGGTGGCCGGCAGCTCCGACTACTTCGAGACCGGCTACGTCACCTACTCCAACGCCGCCAAGACCCGCCTGCTGGGCGTGGAGGAGGCGTTGCTCGACGCGCATGGTGCGGTCAGCCCGGAGGTTGTCGAGGCCATGGTGCGTGGCGCCTGCCGCGACAGCGGTGGCGATCTCGGTGTGGCGATCAGCGGCGTGGCCGGGCCGGGCGGTGGCAGCGCCGACAAGCCGGTGGGTACCGTGTGGCTGGCGTGGGGGGACGCCGAACACGCCGAGTCGGAGTGCCATCGCTATCCCGGCGATCGCCGGGCGGTGCGCGAGCAGGCGGTGCGCGAGGCGCTGGTTGGCATGATTCGCCGCCTCGAGGCACGCTGAGGCCGACGCTCGCCCGGGAACAATTTTCGCTGGCCGAGCGCGCCATTTTTCTCCATACTACTGGTCAGTCATACAGTATCCAGAGACCCAGATTGAGGAGGCCCGTGATGGCTCAGGAAGACAATCGTTCCAAGGCGCTGGAAGCCGCCCTTTCCCAGATCGATCGCCAGTTCGGCAAGGGCACCGTGATGCGCCTGGGCGACGCCCCGCGCGTGGTGATGCCCTCGGTCTCCACCGGTTCGCTGGGCCTGGATATCGCGCTGGGCATCGGTGGCCTGCCGCTGGGCCGGGTGGTCGAGATCTTCGGCCCCGAGTCCTCGGGCAAGACCACCCTGACCCTGTCGGTGATCGCCCAGGCCCAGAAGCAGGGCAAGACCTGCGCCTTCATCGACGCCGAGCATGCCCTGGACCCGAGCTATGCCGAGAAGCTCGGCGTCAACCTGGATGACCTGCTGGTCTCCCAGCCCGACACCGGCGAGCAGGCCCTGGAGATCTGCGACATGCTGGTTCGCTCCGGCGGCGTCGACGTGATCATCATCGACTCGGTGGCGGCGCTGACCCCGCGGGCCGAGATCGAGGGCGAGATGGGCGACTCCCACGTCGGCCTGCAGGCGCGCCTGATGTCCCAGGCCCTGCGCAAGATCACCGGAAATATCAAGAACGCCAACTGCATGGTGGTGTTCATCAACCAGATCCGCATGAAGATCGGCGTGATGTTCGGTAGCCCCGAGACCACCACCGGCGGCAACGCCCTGAAGTTCTACTCCAGCGTGCGCCTCGACATCCGTCGCACCGGCTCGGTGAAGCAGGGCGACGAGGTGACCGGTAACGAGACCCGCGTCAAGGTGGTCAAGAACAAGGTCGCGCCGCCGTTCCGCCAGGCCGAGTTCCAGATCCTCTACGGCAAGGGGATCTATCATGCCGGCGAGGTGGTCGACCTGGGCGTGCAGTGCAAGCTGATCGACAAGGCGGGCGCCTGGTACAGCTATCAGGGCAACAAGATCGGCCAGGGCAAGGCTAATGCCGCCCAGTTCCTCGAGGACAACCCGGCGGTGATGGAGGAGATCGAGAGCCAGATCCGCGCCCAGCTGCTCGCCCCGGTGGAGCCGAAAAAGGAGGAGGCTGAGGAGGCCGTGCTGCCGGCTGGCGACGAGCAGGACGACGACCTGCTGTAAGCCATGCTGGAGCGAACCGCCAGCGACGCCACGCCCCGTGATGATGCCGTCCGGCTGCTGGCCCGGCGTGAGTACTCTCGCGCCGAGCTGGCCGAGCGCCTGGCGGTGAAGGGGCATGCCGACGACAGCATCGCCGAGTGTCTCGACGACCTCGCCGAGCAGGGACTGCAGTCCGACGCCCGCTTCGCCGAAAGTTTCCTGCGCTCGCGGATCTTCCGCGGCCAGGGGCCGGTGAAGATTCGCCTGGAGCTGGAACGGCGTGGCCTCGGTCGTGAGGAGGTCCAGGCCGCCTTCGCCGCGAGCGAACAGGCCGGCGAGGCCGACTGGCCAGGCCTGGCCTGTGCGGCGCTCGCGCGGCGTTTCACGGGCCCCGGCGACACCCCGCGCGAGCGCGCCCGTCGCGAGCGCTTCCTGGCAAGCCGCGGCTTCGACTTCGACCAGGTGCGCCACGCCCTGGCCCATGCCTGGGACTCCGCATCGGACTAGCCCCCTTCAGTCCCTTGACAACTGCGCTATAATGTCTCCCTTTGCGAACGCCCCGGGTGGCCCCCCGCGGCACTGCGATGCGCCATGTTCACGCGCCTCGTGGCGCCCGTCTCGAGCCAGCGTCGCCCGCCGGGTCCCCCGTTCATCGCCACGGATACCCCATGAAAAGCGCAGACATCAGACAGGCCTTTCTGAGTTACTTCGAGGAGCACGGCCACACCGTCGTGCCCTCCAGCTCCCTGGTTCCCGGCAACGACCCGACCCTGCTTTTCACCAATGCGGGCATGGTGCCCTTCAAGGACGTCTTCCTGGGCCGCGACCCGCGCCCCTATGTGCGTGCCGCCTCGGCCCAGCGCTGCGTGCGCGCCGGAGGCAAGCACAACGACCTCGACAACGTCGGCTATACCGCGCGTCACCACACCTTCTTCGAGATGCTGGGCAACTTCAGCTTCGGCGACTACTTCAAGCGCGATGCCATCCGCTTCGCCTGGGAGTTCCTCACCGGCACCCTGGGGCTGCCCAAGGAGAAGCTGTGGGTCACCGTGCATGTCAGCGACGACGAGGCCGAGCGCATCTGGAAGGAGGAGGTCGGCATCGACCCCGAGCGCTTCTCGAAGCTCGACGAGGACAACTTCTGGCAGATGGGCGACACCGGACCCTGCGGGCCGAGTTCCGAGATCTTCTATGACCACGGTCCCGAGGTGTGGGGTGGCCCGCCCGGGAGCCCCGAGGAGGACGGCGACCGCTACATCGAGATCTGGAACCTGGTGTTCATGCAGTTCGACCGTGACGCCGAGGGCACCATGCATCCGCTGCCCAAGCCCTCCATCGATACCGGCATGGGGCTGGAGCGCATCGCCGCGGTGATGCAGGGCGTGCACTCCAATTACGAGATCGACCTGTTCCAGAACCTGCTGGAGTCGGCGGCGCGCCATACCGGCCACGCCGATACCCGCGCACCCTCGCTGCGGGTGATCGCCGACCATATCCGCTCCTGCGCCTTCCTGGTCGCCGATGGTGTGCTGCCCTCCAACGAGGGGCGTGGCTACGTGCTGCGCCGGATCATCCGTCGTGCCATCCGCCACGGCCACAAGCTGGGCGCCCAGGGAAACTTCTTCCACAAGCTGGTGGGGGCGCTGGACGCCGAGATGGGCGACGCCTATCCCGAGCTTCGCCAGGCGCGCCACCAGATCGAGCGCGTGCTGCTCAAGGAGGAGGAGCAGTTCGCCCGCACCCTGGAGCACGGCATGGGCCTGCTCGAGGAGGCCCTGGCCGCCCTCGACGGCGAGGTGCTGCCCGGCGAGACGGTATTCAAGCTCTATGACACCTACGGCTTCCCCTTCGATCTGACGGCCGACGTCTGCCGCGAGCGCGGCGTGACCCTCGACGAGATCGGCTTCGAGCGCGCGCTGGAGGCCCAGCGCGAACGCGCCCGGGCGGCGAGCCAGTTCGGTGCCGACTACGGCGCCGCCCTGGAGCTGGAAGGCGAGACCGACTTCACCGGTTACGAGCGCCTCGAGGATCGCGCCACCGTCACCGCCCTGGCCGACCGCGAGGGCAACGCCCTGGAACGGCTCGTGCCGGAGCACAAGGCGGTGGTGGTGCTCGATCGGACCCCCTTCTACGGTGAGTCCGGCGGCCAGGTGGGCGACACCGGCTACCTGCATCTCGATGGCGGTGGCCGCTTCCTGGTGGAGGACACCCAGAAGCAGGGCGGCCACCACCTGCACCACGGCGTGCTGCTCGAGGGTGAGCTGGCGCAGGGCGACGCGGTACGGCCCCAGGTGGACTCCGGCCTGCGCGCCGCCACGGTGCGCAACCACTCCGCCACCCACCTGATGCACAAGGCGCTGCGCCTGGTGCTGGGTGACCATGTGGCCCAGAAGGGTTCCCTGGTGACCCCGGAGCGGCTGCGCTTCGACTTCAGCCACTTCGAGCCGATGACCGCCGAGCAGCTCGCCGAGGTGGAGCGCCTGGTCAACGAGCAGGTCCTGGCCAACGCACCGACCCGCATCGAGCAGATGACCCTGGATGAGGCCAAGGCCAAGGGGGCCGCCGCGCTCTTCGAGGCCAAGTACGCCGACAGCGTGCGGGTGCTGACCATCGGTGCCGACGACTTCTCCATCGAGCTGTGCGGCGGCACCCATGTGGCGCGTAGCGGCGACATCGGCTGCTTCCATATCGTCAGCGAGCAGGGCATCGCCTCCGGCGTGCGCCGCATCGAGGCGATCACCGGCGAGGGCGCGCTGGCCTGGTTCCATGAGCAGGAGGCCAGGCTCAACCGTGTCGGCGAGCGCTTGAAGGCCAAGCCCGAGCAGGTCGAGGAGCGCGTGGAGTCGCTGGTGGAGCGCAACCGCACCCTGGAGAAGGAGCTCGAGCGCCTCAAGGCCAAGCTGGCCAGCGCCGCCGGCAGCGACCTGGTCGCCGAGGCTCGTGAGATCAAGGGGGTCAAGGTGCTGGCCAGGTCGCTGGAGGGCGTCTCCGGCAAGGAGCTGCGCGGCATGCTCGACCAGCTCAAGAACAAGCTGGGTTCCGGCATCATCGTGCTGGGCGTGGGCGACGAGGCGGCCGGCAAGGTCAGCCTGATCGCCGGTGTCACCGATGACCTCACCTCGCGCGTCAAGGCCGGCGAGCTGGTCAATCACGTGGCCGGCCGGGTAGGCGGCAAGGGTGGCGGTCGCGCCGACATGGCCCAGGCCGGTGGCAGCGACGTGGCAGCCCTGCCGGCGGCCCTGGAGGGTGTTGCCGCCTGGGTCGAGGAGCGCCTTTAACAGGATTCGAGAGGGCCGGTAGCCGCGAGGCGCCGGCCCTGCTTGTAGAGAGACACCTTTCACTCACCCGGGCCTAGCTGCCCGACATACGAGGGGAATTTTCACCGATGGCATTATACGTACAGAAGTTCGGCGGCACCTCGGTGGGCTCCGTGGAGCGTATCAAGGCCGTGGCCGAGAAGGTCAAGGGCTTCCGCGACAACGGCCACCAGGTCGTCGTGGTGGTCTCCGCCATGAGCGGCGAGACCAACCGACTGATCGGCATGGCCAACGAGATCAACGAGGAGCCGACCCCGCGCGAGATGGACATGCTGGTCTCCACCGGCGAGCAGGTGACCATCTCGCTGCTGGCCATGGCGCTGCACAAGCTGGGCGTGCCGGCGACCTCCTATACCGGCTCCCAGGTGGGCATCCAGACCGACAGCGCCCACACCAAGGCGCGCATCCAGCGTATCGAGACCGATGAGCTGCAGTCCGACCTGGACGACGGCCAGGTGGTGGTGGTCGCCGGCTTCCAGGGGGTCGACGAGGAGGGCAATATCACCACCCTCGGTCGCGGCGGCTCCGATACCACTGGCGTGGCCCTGGCTGCGGCGCTGAAGGCCGACGAGTGCCAGATCTATACCGACGTCGATGGCGTCTACACCACCGATCCCCGGGTGTGCAGCAAGGCCCAGCGCCTCGAGAGCATCACCGTCGAGGAGATGCTGGAGCTGGCCAGCCTGGGCTCCAAGGTGCTGCAGATTCGCGCCGTCGAATTCGCCGGCAAGTACAATGTGCCGCTGCGCGTGCTGTCCAGCTTCGAGGACGGCCCCGGCACCCTGATCGTTGCAGACTCTGACCAAGACGAGGACACCATGGAAGAACCGCTGATCTCCGGTATCGCCTTCACCGCCAACGAGGCCAAACTGACCCTGCTCAATACCCCCGACGTGCCGGGCGTGGCCTCGCGCATCCTCGGCCCCATCGCCGACGCCAACATCGAAGTCGACATGATCGTGCAGAACGTGGCGCCGGCCGGCGACTACACCGACTTCACCTTCACCGTGGCCAAGGGTGACTACAAGCAGACCCTCAAGATCCTCAACGAGCAGGTGCTGCCGGACCTGGGCGAGGGTGAGGTCAAGGGTGACGACAACATCGCCAAGGTCTCCCTGGTGGGTGTGGGCATGCGCTCCCACGCCGGCGTGGCCTCCAAGATGTTCCGCGTGCTCTCCGAGGAGAACATCAACATCCGCATGGTCTCCACTTCCGAGATCAAGATCTCGGTGGTGATCGACGAGAAGCAGATGGAGCTGGCCGTGCGCGCCCTGCACAAGGCCTTCGGCCTCGACAAGGCCGATATCGAGAGCGAGGAATAAGCCGACCCCTTGGCGGCAGATTACCTTCTACGCTGGTAGAAAGGCCCGCCGCGTCCTGCGGCGGGGCTTCCCTTCAACTGGCGGCCCGTGTTTGATGGGCCGCCGTGTTGGTCACGGAGGACGTTCTGCCACATACTGAGGCGGCGTGGTACTGCCGGCCAACATCCCGTTGCCAGCCAGAGAACAAGCCTGAGAAGGAGATCAGCCATGCTCATCCTGACCCGCCGTGTCGGCGAGACCCTGATGATAGGTGACGACATCACCGTGACGGTGCTGGGCGTGAAAGGCAACCAGGTCCGTATCGGGGTGAATGCGCCGAAGGATGTGGCAGTTCATCGCGAGGAGATCTATCAGCGCATTCAGCGCGAGAAGAGTGACGAGGAAGGTTCTGGTCACGAAGAGTAGCGGTCAGGGCTGCAGACAAAAAAGCCGTGGGGGCGCTGGACAAACCCCTTCGGAAACGGTAAGATATGCGCCGTGTCGTTAGGGAGAGGTGGCCGAGTGGCTGAAGGCGCTCCCCTGCTAAGGGAGTAAGGGGTTTATAGCCTCTTCGAGGGTTCGAATCCCTCCCTCTCCGCCACGGCGACACCGTAAAGCATCAGCGCCCGTAGCTCAGCTGGATAGAGTACCTGACTACGAATCAGGTGGTCGGAGGTTCGAATCCTCCCGGGCGCGCCAGCTTCCACGCAAACAGGTGATGGCGGTCACTGAAAACACCGCACTACGCGCCCGTAGCTCAGCTGGATAGAGTACCTGACTACGAATCAGGTGGTCGGAGGTTCGAATCCTCCCGGGCGCGCCAGATCTTGACCCGTCCTCCATCGCGAGGGCGGGTCTTCTCTTTTTTGGGACGACCTGTCCCTCCCGGTTTCTGCTAGCCGGGGCGCTTCTCCGGGCGCCCCTGCGATCGTTTGAGGCGCCGTCGCCATTGCGACGTGCGCCTCTTTTTTTCTTTTCTATATCACCGCTGCGCTTGTCGCCGTCTGTCTAAGGCCGGCTGCCTCCGGGGTGTCGGCGATCAGACCCGCGAGCAGGTCATCCAGCCCGGTGAGACGCTTGAGTCGCTGGAAGCGTCGGGCCGCCTCGGCGTCTGCCTGGCGCATATGGTTGAGCCACTGCTTGACCAGGGAGGTGACGACGCGTTCGGGCAGAGCTCGGCGCTGGAGGGTGGCGAATTCATCGAGGATTGCTGCCCGCGCTGCCCAGGGGGTGGGCGGCAGCCGCTCGCCGGTATGCTGCCAGTGGCGGATGCGGGCTGCCAGCCAGGGGTCGGCCAGGGCGCCTCGGCCAAGCATCACGTGTCGGCAGCCGGAGAGGGTGCGGGCCTTCCAGTAGTCCTCGAGGGTCCAGATGTCGCCGTTGGCGATCACCGGGATGGTCAGGTCGCGTCGAATGCGGCCGATCCACTCCCAGTGGGCCGGTGGGCGGTAGCCCTCTTCCCGGGTGCGGCCATGCACCACCAGGTGGCGGGCACCCCCTGCCTGGGCAGCGCGCCCGCAGGCCAGTGCCAGGCGTCGATCGGCGAAGCCCAGGCGGATCTTGGCGGTCACTGGAATGTGTTGCCCCACCGTCTCATGCACGGCAGCGACCACGGCATGCACGCGCCGCGGGTCGCGCAGCAGCGAGGCGCCGCCATCGTGGCGGTTGACCAGCTTGGCCGGGCAGCCGAAGTTGAGATCGACACCGGTGGCGCCTAGGCGCAGTGCCTGGGCGGCGTTGGCCGCCAGGGCCTCGGGATCGGAGCCGAGCAGCTGTAGCTGAACCGGTACGCCGGCCGGAGTCGTCATGCGAGCGCTCTGGAGTTCGGGGCAGTGCTTGTGGAAGACGCGCGGTGGCAGTCGGGCATCTACCACGCGGACGAACTCGGTGACCGCCCAGTCGAAGCCCGGCTGCCGGGTCAGCAGGTCCCGGGTGTGAGCGTCGATAACGCCCTCCATGGGGGCCAGGCCGACCCTGCCCGGCATATCTTGTAGTAAATTAACAACGCCGACTTCCACCACAGCACCATTGCAATCTGATCAGAGTGTGGCAGGTTATAGCATCGAAAATTTTGCGCAAGCCGCCATGTCTCGCACCGTTGAGGCGCATGGAGGTACATGTTCAACAGGAGAGGCGCGCGATGCAGGACATGCAGCTGCTGGAAGAGGGACTCTCCCTCATGGCCCTTGGCATGGGCTTTGTTTTTGTTTTTCTTACCTTGCTAGTCATCGTCACCACCCTGATGTCCAAGGCAATCGGTCGCTTCTTCCCGGAGCCCGTGGCGCCTCCGGTGCCGGCACGCGGTCGTGGCGCGGCCCCCCAGGGCCAGGACGATGACGTCATGGTGGCCATCACCGCCGCGGTGCACCGCTACCGCCGCCGCCATCGCCGCTGAGCGGCGCCCCGTCCCCAGTGCCCCCTTACTTCCCTTTCCTTTCCATTCATAACGACAAGGTCACGACCATGACTGATAACGCTCGCCCGCTGGGCATCACCGATGTGGTCCTGCGTGACGCCCACCAGTCGCTGTTCGCCACCCGCCTGCGCCTCGATGACATGCTGCCCATCGCCGAGAAGCTCGACCGTGTCGGCTTCTGGTCGCTGGAGTCCTGGGGCGGAGCCACCTTCGACGCCTGTATCCGCTACCTCGGCGAGGATCCGTGGGAGCGGATACGGGCGTTGAAGGCCGCCATGCCCAACACCCCCCAGCAGATGCTGCTGCGCGGCCAGAATCTGCTCGGCTACCGCCACTACGCCGATGACGTGGTGGACAAGTTCGTCGAGCGCGCCAGGACCAACGGCGTCGACGTCTTTCGCGTCTTCGATGCCATGAACGACCCGCGCAACCTGGAGCGCGCCATCCAGGCGGTGCGCAAGGTCGAGGGGCACGCCCAGGGCACGCTCTCCTACACGGTGAGCCCGGTGCACACCCTGGACGGCTGGGTCGAACTCGGCAAGACCATCGCCGCCATGGGCGCCGACTCGCTCTGCATCAAGGACATGGCCGGCCTGCTCAAACCCTACGACGCCTTTGAACTGGTCTCCAGGCTCAAGAAGGCGGTGGATATCCCCATCCACATGCAGTGTCATGCCACCACCGGCATGTCCACCGCCACCGCTCTCAAGGCCGCCGAGGCGGGCATCGATAACGTCGACACCGCCATCTCCTCGATGTCGATGACCTATGGCCACAGCCCCACCGAATCGGTGGTGGCCATCCTCCAGGGCACCGAGCGCGACACCGGCCTCGACCTCGAGCTGCTCGAGGAGATCGCTGCCTATTTCCGCGAGGTGCGCAAGAAGTACGCCGCCTTCGAGGGCTCGCTGAAGGGCATCGACTCGCGCATCCTGATCGCCCAGGTGCCGGGCGGCATGCTCACCAACATGGAAGGCCAGCTCAAGGAGCAGGGCGCCGGGGACAAGCTCGACGACGTGCTTAAAGAAATTCCCAAGGTACGGGAAGATTTGGGCTTTATTCCGCTGGTCACCCCCACCTCCCAGATCGTCGGCACCCAGGCGGTGATGAACGTGATGATGGGGGAGCGCTACAAGTCGATCTCCAAGGAGGTCCAGGCGCTGCTCAAGGGCGAGTATGGTGCCGCCCCGGCGGCGTTCAACAAGGAACTGCAGGCGCGCGTGCTGGAGGGCAATGATCCGATCACCTGCCGCCCGGCCGACAACCTCAGCCCCGAGATGGACCGGCTTTCCGCCGAGCTCAAGGAGAAGGCCGAGGCCGACGGCATCCGCCTGGCCGAGGGCGAGCGCGAGATCGACGACGTGCTCACCTATGCGCTGTTCCCCCAGATCGGCCTGAAGTTCCTCAACAACCGCGACAACCCCGACGCCTTCGAGCCGGCGCCCCAGGCCCTCGAGGCCGGCGCCAGCCTGCCCGCGAAAGCAGAGGCCAAGGCACCCGCGACCCAGGGCGGTGCCCCGGCCGGCCCCGAGACCTATACCGTCAAGGTCAACGGCAAGCAGTATGTGGTCGAGGTCGCCGAGGGTGGCGAGATCGGCCAGGTCGCCGAGAAGGGCGAGGCCGCCAAGCCCGCCGACAGCGCCCCCGCCGCCCCCAGCGGCGAGGCGATCACTGCGCCCCTGGCCGGTAACATCTTCAAGGTCAACGTGCGCGAGGGGGACAGCGTCGCCGAGGGTGACGTGGTGATCATCCTCGAGGCGATGAAGATGGAGACCGAGGTGCGCGCGGCGAGCGCCGGCACCGTTTCTGCCGTCAAGGTCGGCGAAGGCGACAGCGTCGCCGTCGGCGACGTGCTGATCGAACTCTAGGGGCCCTGTCATGGAGAAACTGCTTACCCTCTGGTACGGCTCGGGGCTCTACAACCTCAGCTTTGGCCAGGGCGCCATGGTCCTGGTGGGCCTGGGGCTGCTCTACCTGGCCATCGCCAAGAAGTTCGAGCCGCTGCTGCTGGTGCCGATCGGCTTCGGCGGCATCCTGGCCAATATCCCCGAGGCGGGGCTGGCGCTCTCGGCGGCCGAACAGGCCGCCCACCTGGCGCGCCCCGGCGTGCTCGAGCAGATGGCCACCGCCCTGGGCACCTCCCTCGACCCCGCCGCCGGCGTCGAGGGGTGGCGCCACGCCCTCGCCGAGGTGCTGCATGGCGACATCTCGCCGGCGCTGGTGCGCGCCGCCAACGACGTGGCCATGGACGCCGGTTATGCCCACGGCATGCTCTACCAGTTCTACAGCGTGGCCATCGCCTCCGGCATCGCCCCGCTGGTGATCTTCATGGGCGTGGGCGCCATGACCGACTTCGGACCGCTGCTGGCCAACCCCCGGACGCTGTTCCTGGGCGCGGCGGCGCAGTTCGGCATCTTCGCCACTCTGCTCGGGGCGGTGGGCATGACGGCCATGGGCTGGATGGACTTCTCGCTCAACCAGGCCGCCGCCATCGGCATCATCGGCGGCGCCGACGGCCCCACCTCGATCTATGTGTCGAGCATCCTGGCGCCGGAGCTGCTGGGTGCCATCGCCGTCGCTTCCTACTCCTACATGGCGCTGGTGCCGCTGATCCAGCCACCGATCATGAAGGCGCTGACCTCGCCGAAGGAGCGCGAGATCGTCATGACCCAGCTGCGCCCGGTGTCCAAGCGGGAGAAGATCGTCTTCCCGCTGGCGCTGCTGATCCTGGTGGTGCTGTTCCTGCCCGATGCGGCGCCGCTGCTGGGGATGTTCTGCTTCGGCAACCTGATGCGCGAATGCGGGGTGGTGGAGCGCCTCTCCGATACCGCCCAGAACGCCCTGATCAACATCGTCACCATCTTCCTGGGGCTCTCGGTGGGCTCCAAGCTGATGGCCGATCGTTTCCTGGCGGTGGAGACCCTGGGCATCCTGGGGCTGGGCATGGTGGCCTTCGCCATCGGCACCGCCTGCGGGATCCTGATGGCCAAGCTGATGAACACGGTGAGCCGCATGCCGATCAACCCGCTGATCGGCTCTGCGGGCGTCTCGGCGGTGCCCATGGCGGCCCGGGTCTCCAACAAGGTGGGGCTGGAGGCCAACCCGCACAACTTCCTGCTGATGCACGCCATGGGGCCCAACGTGGCCGGGGTGATCGGCTCGGCGGTGGCCGCGGGGGTGATGATCAAGTACCTGGGGTGATCGCCACGGCGATGCCAGCCACTGCGAAAGGCGCCCTCGGGCGCCTTTCGTCTTTTCCGGGTGGTAACAGGGGGGAGGGGTCAGGCCTCGAGGAGCTCGAGGTGACCGCGCAGCCGCGAAGCCAGCGGGCTCAGCTCGACCTCAACGTCGCGGGGCCAGCCGACGGTGAGGCGCACGCCCTGGGCGTCGTAGTCGGCCGCCTCGACGGGGATCTCGCGCTCGGCGAGCCAGGCCCGGGCCTCGGCCTCACCCGCGAAGTCGACCCGTAACTGCAGCGGGCTACGCTCGATGATCTCGCGTCTCGGCAAGGTCTCCAGTGCCTGGGACACGGCCTGGCTGTAGGCGCGGGCCAGGCCGCCGGTGCCCAGCTTGGTGCCGCCGAAGTAACGTGTGACCACGCAACCCACCTGGCCCAGGCCCGAGCCCTCCAGCACCTGAAACATGGGGCGGCCGGCGGTTCCGCCGGGCTCGCCGTCGTCGGAGAAGCCGATGGCGGACTGCTCGCCGGGCGGTCCGGCTATAAAGGCGCTGCAGTGGTGGCTGGCACCGGGGTGGCGCTCGCGGGCGGCCGACAGCAGTGTCTCGAAGGCGGCCACGTCTGGGGCATGGCAGAGCCAGGCGATAAAGCGGCTGCGTTCGACGTCGGTCTCGGTTTCCCGCCACTCTCCCGGCGGCAGGTCGGGTATCGGGTAGCGCATCAGGCGGCCAGTTCGCCCTGGCGCACCACGCCCATCACCATGCCCAACACCTGGATATCGCTGTTCTTGAGGAAGATGGGGGCCATCTGCTGGTTGGCGGGCTGCAGGCGTACGCCGGACTTCTCGATATAGAGCTTCTTCAGGGTGACCTCCCGGTTGTTGATCATCACCACCGCGGTCTCGCCGTTCTCGGCGCTCTCGCACTGTTCGATGATGATCACATCCCCATCGAAGATGTTGCAATCGATCATCGAGTCACCGCGCACGCGCAGGGCGTAGGTGTTGCGCCGCACCATGCGCCGGGGGACGCGGATATGGCTCACGCTGGGGCAGGCCTCGATGGGCATGCCCGCCGAAACGTTGCCCAGCAGCGGGACCTCGACCATCTCCTGCGCATCGCCGGGCATGGGGCAGGGCGTCCAGGCCTCGGCCAGGCGCTGGTTGGGGCGGCGGATCAGGAACTGCGTGGTGACCTCGGGCATGCTGCATCTCCTGTTGAAACATACAGTGTCTGGTGAGCATAGCAGGGCGCCCGAATCTGGCAAGGCGACCAATCGACGATGCGCTTGATGCATGTCAACCGCGACCTGCTGACGCGGCAGGCGTCTCTGGTAGAAAAAGCCCTTTCCGTGTAGAGTCTCGAGCCAAATTACCCACGCCGGAGAGTGTCTTGACCCTGCGCCTGCAAGCCAGAGGCCTGGCCTGTGAACGGGATGATCGGTGGCTGTTCGAGGATCTCGACCTGGATATCCGCGGCGGTGAGATCGTGCGCGTCGAAGGCCCCAACGGCAGTGGCAAGACCACCCTGCTCAAGATCCTTTCCGGCCAGCTCGCCGATTACCATGGCGAGCTGTTCTGGAACGACCGGCCGATGCGCCAGGCGCGCCAGGCCTTCCTCGAGAACCTGCTCTATCTGGGCCATGCCCCGGGGGTCAAGGCGGCGCTGACACCGCTGGAAAACCTCGCCTGGTACCAGGCGCTGGCCGGTGAGGCGGTCCATGAGGCCCCGCGCCTGGCAGCGCTGGAGTCGGTGGGGCTGGCGGGCTTCGAGGACGTGCCGGCCGGACAGCTCTCGGCCGGCCAGCAGCGTCGGGTGGCGCTGGCCCGACTGGAGCTCACGCCGCGTCCATTGTGGGTGCTGGACGAACCCTTTACCGCCATCGACCGCCATGGGGTCGCGGCGCTGGAGGAGCGTCTGGTGGTCCACGCCCGTTCGGGGGGCTGTGTGCTGGTGACCACCCACCATGAACTCAAGGCGTCGGAAGAGCTGCGGCATGTCCGTCTCGGCCGAGGAGGGCAAGATGCCGAGCGCTGATACTCGCATGAACGGCAGCGACAGCAAGCGCGATAACGGCGACCGTCAGGTCACTGCAGGGGAACCCCGCGGCGGCCTGACGGTCGCAGTCTGGGCGACGCTCAAGCGCGACCTGACCCTGCTGATGCGTCGACGCAGCGAGGTGCTCAATCCGCTGGTGTTCTTCGCCCTGGTGATCACCCTGTTCCCGATCGGCATCTCGCCGGACCCGGAACTGCTGGCCACCATCGCCCCCGGGCTGCTGTGGGTGGCGGCGCTGCTGGCGGCGCTGCTCTCCCTGGACAGCCTGTTTCGCGGCGACTACGAGGACGGCTCCCTGGAGCAGCTGCTGCTGACGCCACAGCCGCTGCCCATGCTGGGCCTGGCCAAGGTGGCGGTTCATTGGCTGCTGACCGGACTGCCGCTGGCGCTGATGGCCCCAGTATTGGGCATCATGCTGGCGCTGCCGGCGGGCAGCTACCTGATACTGGCCTTCTCCCTGGCCCTGGGCACCGCCAGCCTGAGCCTGATCGGTGCCATCGGCGCGGCGCTCACGGTGGGGCTGTCACGCGGCGGGGTGCTGCTGTCGCTGCTGGTACTGCCGCTCTATATCCCGGTGCTGATCTTCGGCGCCGGTGCCGTTCAGGCGGCGATCATGGGCGATGGCGCCGCCGCACATCTGGCGATTCTGGGGGCCCTGCTGGCCCTGTCACTGATGCTGGCCCCCTGGGCGATCGCGGCGTCGCTGCGCATCAGTATCAACGGTTGAGAGGTGGAAAAGGCATGTGGGCCTTCATTAACAAGTTGCGTTCCCCCAAGTGGTTCTACGCCATCAGCGAACGGCTGCTGCCGTGGTTCTGGGTGGCCGCGGCTGCGCTGATCCTGGTGGGCAGCGTCTGGGGGCTGGCCTTCGCGCCGGCGGACTATCAGCAGGGCAACAGCTTCCGCATCATCTACGTGCACGTGCCGGCGGCCTTCCTGGCCCAGTCGATCTTCGTCAGCATGGCGGTGTGTGGCCTGGTCTACATGGTGTGGAAGATCAAGGTGGCCGACATGGTCGCGGCGATGATGGCGCCGCTGGGGGCCGCCATGACATTCATCTCGCTGTTCTCCGGGGCGGTCTGGGGCGTACCTACCTGGGGCACCTGGTGGATGTGGGATGCGCGGCTGACCTCGATGCTGATCCTGTTTTTCCTCTACCTGGGAGTGATCGCCCTGCGCGGCGCCTTCGCCAGCCGCGACAGCGCTTCTCGGGCCGCCTCCGTGCTGGCCATGGTGGGGGTGATCAATATCCCCATCATCAAGTACTCGGTGGACTGGTGGTACACCCTGCACCAGCCCGCCACCTTTACTGTTACCGGGCGTGTCGGCATGCCCATGGAGATGTGGGTCCCGCTGCTGATCATGGTGCTGGGGTTCTACAGCTTCTTCATCGCGGTGACCCTGATGCGCACCCGCAGCGAGATCCTGCGCCGCGAATCCAACAAGCGTTGGGTGCGTGACCTGGCCGGAGGAGAGCGCTGATGGCCTTCGAATCCTTCAACGAATTCATCGCCATGGGGGGGCATGCCCCCTATGTCTGGGCGGCCTGGGCGGCGACCGCCGCGCTGCTCGTCGCCATCGTCCTCCACGCCCGCGCCGAGCGCCGCCAGCTGCTGCGCAGCCTGCAGCGTCGCGTCCGTCGCGAGCAGCGCCTGGGAGTCGATCAAGACGAGGCAGCGAAAGTTTCACATCAATCGGGTGGTAATCGTCATGACACTTAGCCTGACACCGAAGCGCAAGCAGAGGCTCTTCGTGATCCTGGGGCTCGTCGCCCTGGCCGCGATCGCCGTGGGCCTGACCCTCTACGCCCTGCGCAGTAACATCAACCTGTTCTTCAGCCCGGTACAGATCGCCGCCGGGGATGCCCCCTTCGAACGCCAGATCCGTGCCGGAGGCATGGTCAAGGAGGGCACCGTGGCCCGTGATCCGGAGAGCCTCGATGTGGCCTTCGTGGTCACCGACTATGTCGATGATCTCGAGGTGCGCTACAGCGGCATCCTGCCCGACCTGTTCCGCGAGGGGCAGGGCGTGGTGGTGGTCGGCGAACTGCAGTCCGAGGGCTGGCTGCGTGCCGACCAGGTGCTGGCTCGCCACGACGAGAACTACATGCCTCCCGAGGTGGCCCAGGCCCTGGAAGATGCCGGCTACTCGCCGGAGGACTATCAGGCCAAGGCCGCCGAGGTGGGTGAGCGGATGGAAGCCCAGCAGCAAGGCGCCAGCCAGTAACGAGCGGAGAACCCATGCAGACCCTGATGATCCCCGAGATCGGCCACTACGCCCTGGTGATCGCCATGCTGATGGCCGCCGTGCAGGGCGTGTTGCCACTGGCCGGCGCGGCCACCCGCCGCCCGCTGTGGATGGCCTATGCCCGGCCCATGGCGGCCGGGCAGCTGCTGTTCGTGGCCATCGCCTACGCCTGTCTGACGGCCAGCTACATGCTGGACGACTTCAGCGTGACCAACGTGGCCAACAACTCCAACTCCATGCTGCCCTGGTACTACAAGCTCAGCGCCGTGTGGGGCAACCATGAGGGCTCGGTACTGCTGTGGAGCCTGCTGCTGGCCGCCTGGGGCTACTTCGCCTCGCGCTTCTCCCGGGAGCTGCCTCGCGACATGGTGGCGCGGGTGCTGGGCGTGCTGGGGCTGGTCGGCACCGGCTTCCTGGCCTTCGTGCTGGTCACCTCCAACCCCTTCGAGCGCCTGCTGCCCAACGTGCCGGGCGACGGTGCCGACCTCAACCCGCTGCTCCAGGACATCGGCCTGATCATGCATCCGCCGATGCTCTACATGGGCTATGTGGGCTTTTCGGTCGTCTTCGCCTTCGCCATCGCCGCCCTGCTGGGCGGTCGTCTGGATGCGGCCTGGGCCCGCTGGGCGCGCCCCTGGACCAACCTGGCCTGGGCCTTCCTCACCGTGGGTATCGCCCTGGGCAGCTGGTGGGCCTACTACGAGCTGGGCTGGGGCGGCTGGTGGTTCTGGGACCCCGTCGAGAACGCCTCGCTGCTGCCCTGGCTGACCGGCACGGCGCTGATGCACTCCCTGGCGGTGACCGAGAAGCGTGGTGCCTTCAAGAGCTGGACCCTGCTGCTGGCGATCTTTACCTTCTCGCTGTCGCTGCTGGGCACCTTCCTGGTGCGCTCCGGGGTGCTCACCTCGGTGCATGCCTTCGCCAACGATCCCTCACGCGGCCAGTTCATTCTGATGCTGCTGGGCATCACCGTGGGCCTGTCGCTGCTGGTGTTCGCGTTGCGGGCGCCGCGGGTCGGCCACAAGGTCGGCTTCACCTGGCTCTCTCGCGATGCCCTGCTGCTGATCAACAACATCCTGCTGGTGATCATGACGATCACCGTGCTGATGGGCACCGTCTACCCGCTGCTGCTCGATGCCCTGGGCCTGGGCAAGATCAGCGTCGGCCCTCCCTACTTCAACGCGCTCTTCGTGCCGCTTACCCTGCTCCTCGCGCTGTTCATGGGGCTCGGCCAGGTGGCGCGCTGGAAGCAGACACCGGTGAGCCTGCTGGTCAGCCGACTGTGGCTGGCGGCGGTGGGGGCCGTGATACTGGGGGCGGCACTGCCGCTGCTGTTCGCCGAGCGCTGGAGTCCGGCGGTGGCGATCGGCCTGATCGCGGCGCTGTGGATCGTGCTGCCCATTCTGCGTGACCTGTTCGAGAAGGCCCGTAACGCCAGCTCCGTGGGTGCCGGGCTCAAGAAGCTGTCGCTGGCCTACTGGGGCATGCAGCTCGGCCACCTGGGCGTGGCGGTGACCATCGTCGGCGTGGCAGTGGTCTCCAACTACAGCATCGAGCAGAACGTGCGCATGGCACCGGGCGACAGCGTCGAGGTGGCCGGCTACACCTTCACCATGAACGAGCTCTCCAGCCGCCAGGGAGCCAACTTCCTGGCCGACCGGGCCAACATCTCCGTACAGCATGGCGACAGCAGCCGCAGCTTCGCCATGAACCCCGAGAAGCGCCTCTACCTGGCGACCCGCATGCCGATGTCCCAGGTGGCGCTGCGTCCCGGCTTCCTGCGTGACCTCTACGTGGCCATGGGCGAGGACCTGGGCGACGGCAGCTGGGCGCTGCGGGTGCAGTACAAGCCCTTCGTGCGCTGGCTGTGGCTGGGTGGCCTGCTGATGGCCTTCGGTGGTGTCCTTGCGGTGGCCGACAAGCGCTACCGGCGCCTGGCCACCGCGCGTGACCCCGAGGCCAGGGCGGCCCCCGCGCCGGGGCGGGAGGCCAGCGCATGAATCGTCGGCTGATCCTGCTGCTGCCGCTGGCCGGTTTCCTGGCACTGGCGGTGTTCCTCTACCAGGGGCTGTCGCTGAACCCCTTCCATCGCGAGTCGGCCCTGATGGCGCGCGAGTTCCCCGCGTTCGACCTGGCCACCCTCAAGGAGCCCGAGCGGCGGGTCGATCGTGACCTGCTGACCACCGGCGAGCTGACGCTGGTCAACGTCTGGGGCGAGTGGTGTCCCGAGTGCAAGCGCGAGATGCCGCAGCTGCTCGACCTCGCCGAGCGTCACGACATCCGCCTGGTGGGCATCAGCTGGAAGGATACCCGCGAGAAGGCGCTGGGCTTTCTGGAGGAGTTCGGCGACCCCTTCGAGGTCAATATCTTCGACCCGGACAACGAGCTGGCCTTCGAGCTCGGCGTCTATGGCGCGCCGGAGACCTTCCTGGTGGATGGTGACGGGGTGATCCGCTACCACCACACCGGTTATATCGCGCCGGGCGATGTCACCGAGACGATCCTTCCGGAGGTGGAACAATGGCGCTGATGCGACTTTCGCGACTCCTGACCACGGCCCTTGTCCTGCTGCTGGTGGCGGGGTTGGCACAGGCCGCCGCCATCGAGGTACGCGAGTTCGATGATCCGGTGCTCGAGGAGCGCTATCGCGACCTCACCGCCTCACTGCGCTGTCCGACCTGTCAGAACCAGGCGATCAATGATTCCGACGCCCCGGTCTCCGGCGACATGCGTGATCGCGTCTACCGGCTGCTGATGGACGGTCGTGCGGACATCGAGATCCGTAACCATATGGTGGAGCGTTTCGGCGACTATGTGCTCTACAACCCGCGCCTCGAGGGCCGCACCTACCTGCTGTGGGGGCTGCCGGCGGTGCTGGGCCTGCTTGGCCTGGTGCTGGTGGGCCTGTTGGTACGCGCCCGTCGTAACGCATCCAACAGGGAGCTCTCCGCCGAGGAACGTGCTCGCCTGGATGCCCTGATCAACCGCGAGAGAACCGAATGACCCTGCTGTGGATCGCCTTCGCCCTACTGCTGCTGCCGGCCCTGTGGCTGCTGGTGGCGCCTCTCAAGCGAGCCCGCGCGGTGCACGACGCCCAGCGCGATCATGAGACCAACGACCGCTCCGCGGATCAGAACGTGGCCATCTACCAGCGCCGCCTGGCCTCCCTGGAGGCTGCCTTCGAGCGTGGCGATATCGATCAGGCCAGTTTCGAGGAGGACCGCCTGGCGCTCGAGCGCAGCCTGCTCGAGGATACCGAGCGACTCAAGCGAGCCCCGCTCAAGGCCTCCGCCTCCGGGCGCCTGGCGGTGCCGCTGGTGATGCTGGCGGTGGTGGTGGCCAGCGTGCTCTGGTATCAGCACGAAGGCGCCGAGGGCGACCTCGCGCTGATGGCCGTACGCCAGGAGGTGATGAGCGATCCCGAGGGCTCCCCCGAGATGCTGATCGAGCGGCTCGAGGAGCAGGCCGCCCGCCAGCCGGAGAACCCCAACGTCTGGAGCATGCTGTTCCCGCTCTATCGTGACGGCGGCCAGGGGCGCGAGGCCATCGATGCCCTGGAGCGGCTGATCGAGATCGAGGGGCGCCATCCCCAGCTGCTGGCGCAGCTGGCCCAGATCGAGTTCTTCGTCGCTGGCCGCCGGTTGACCGACCGCGTACAGGAGTTGGTCGACGAGACCCTGGAGAAAAACTCCAGCGAGCCCACTGTGCTCGGCCTGCTGGGCATCGAGGCCTTCGACCGCGGTGCCTATCAGGAGGCCATCGACAACTGGCGGCGTGCCATCGCCGGCATGAGTGATCCCGCCTCCGGTGAGGCCCTGCGCCAGGGTATCCAGATCGCCCAGCAGCGCCTGGGCCAGGAGCCCGAGGGTGACGTGGCAGTGGAGGAGGAGCCCCAGGGGCCCGGTATCCTGGCCCGCGTCAGCCTGGACGAGGAGCTCGCCGGTCGCCTCGACGACGACACCCCGGTGTTCGTGGTCGCCCGGGACATGAATGGCGAGCTGCCGCCGCTGGCCGTGGCCCGCCTGACCCTGGGCGACCTGCCCACCGAGCTGGTGCTCGACCAGCGCCACGCCATGTCGCCCCAGGCCAACCTCGGCCAGGTCGAGCAGGCACGCCTGGTGGTGCGCGTCTCCGAGAGTGGCCAGGCCACGCCCCAGCCCGGCGACATGTTCGGCCAGCGTGGCGGTGTCGCCGTGGGCGACACCGACGGCGAGCCGGTCGAGGTCGTGATCGACAGCGTCGTCGATTGAACGGAGTGGACCGCCCGCGATGCGCCTGACCTCGATCCGCCTGGTGGGCTTCAAGTCCTTCGTCGACCCGGTCACGGTGCCCTTCGACAGCAACATGACCGCCATCGTCGGGCCCAACGGCTGTGGCAAGTCCAACATCATCGATGCGGTGCGCTGGGTGATGGGGGAGTCGTCGGCCAAGACCCTGCGTGGCGAGTCCATGGCCGACGTCATCTTCAACGGCTCCACCGGCCGCAAGCCGGTGGGGCAGGCCGCCATCGAGCTGCGCTTCGACAACCGTGACGGTGCCATGGGCGGACTGTATGCCCAGTACGCCGAGATCGCGGTGAAGCGCCAGGTCACCCGCGAGGGGCAGTCCAGCTACTTCTTCAATGGCCAGAAGTGCCGTCGCCGCGATATCGCCGACCTCTTCCTGGGCACCGGGCTGGGCCCGCGCTCCTACGCCATCATCGGCCAGGGCATGATCTCGCGGCTGATCGAGGCGCGCCCCGATGAGTTGCGCGCCACCCTCGAGGAGGCCGCGGGGATCTCCAAGTACAAGGAGCGGCGCCGCGAGACCGAGAACCGCATGCGTCGCACCCAGGAGAACCTGGAGCGTCTGGAGGATATCCGCGAGGAGCTCGACAAGCAGCTCGAGCGACTCAGGCGCCAGGCCGAGGCGGCGCGCCGCTATCAGCAACTCAAGAACGAGGAACACCGCGTCAAGGGCGAGCTGGCCCTGCTGCGGGCCCGTGCGCTGCGTGCCAGCCAGGGCGAGGAGGAGAGTCGCGTCGCCGAGCTCGAGACCGCCGTGGAGCGCGAGGTGCTCGGGCTGCGGCAGTGCGAGACCCGCCTGGAGGAGGCCCGTGCCGACCATGATCGCCTGGCCTCCGAGCTCGACGCCGAGCAGTCGCGCTTCTTCGAGACCACCACCGCCATCGCCCGCCTGGAGCAGGATCTGGAGCATGGCCGTTCCCGGGATGCCCAGCTGGCCCGCGACCTCGAGACGGCACGCCGCGAGCTGGCCGACCTCGAGCGTCTCGGCGAGGACGACGGCGAGCGCCTGGTCAGCCTCGACGAGCGTCTGGCCACCCTGGTCCCCGAGCGAGAGGAGCTCGCCGAGCGCCTCGAGGAGCTGGAGGCCGCCCTGGAGGAGGCCGAGCCCGAGGCGGAAGAGGCCGATGCCGCCTGGGAGACGTTCAGCGAGCACTGGCGCGAGACGAGCCGAGAGGCCGAGCGCAGCCAGGATCGCCTGCGCGAGCTGGAGTCGCGCCTGGAGCGACTCGACGCCGACCTGGCCCGTCGCCGCCAGCAGCTGCAGGAGCTGCCCGACCTGCAGGCGTTGACCGCCCAGCGCGACGAGCTCGCCGAGCAGCTCGCCGAGATCGAGCTCGAGCGCGAGGCGCTCGAGGATCGTCGCGATGCCCTGGTCCAGGCCCGGGAGGCCGCTCGCGAGACGGCGCGAACCGCCGAGGATGGACGCGAGGTCGAACGCCAGGCGCGCAGCGAACTGGCCGGTGAGCTGGCGTCGCTGGAGGCGTTGATCGAGGCCGGACTGGCCGACCACGACGAGGCGCTGGATGCCCACCTTGCCGAGCATGGGCTCGGCGATGCCCCGCGCCTCGGCGAATGCCTGGCGGTGACCCCGGGCTGGGAGGAGGTCGTCTCCTGGGTGCTGGCACCCTGGCTGCGCGCTCGGATGGCGCCACTCGACGGCCGTCTGGAGGCCCTGGCGACCTCGCCGGGGGAGCTGGGGCTGGTCGCGGCGAGTGAGTCCGCGGCGCCGCCCGACAGCCTCGCCGCCCGGGTGGAGGGAGCCGGTGGTGCCGGCCAGTGGCTGGCCACGGTGCGCTGCGCGGAGAGTCGCGATGACGCCTGGTCGCGTCACCACGAGCTGGCTCCTGGCGAGAGCCTGATCACCGCCGATGGCCTGTGGCTCGGGCATGGCTGGGCACGCCGGCGGGGCAGCGGCGACGGCCCGGATGCGCTGCTCGTCAGCCGGCGCCGCCAGGTCGAGGTGCGCGAGCGCCTCGACGCCGTCGAGGCACGTCTGGCCGATCACGAGACACGCCTGTTGCATGCCCTGGAGGAGGCCGAACGTGCCGACACGGACCTCGAGGCGTGCCACCAGGCGGAGCGCGACCTCGATCGCCGCCATCAGCAGCTCGCCGTCCAGGACAGTGGCCTGGCCAGTCGACTCGAGCACCTGCAGGGGCGCGCCGCCGAGCTGAGCGAGGAGCTTGCCGGCCTCGGCGAGTCTCGCGAGGAGGCGCGCCTGTCCATCGATGAGGTGCGCGAGCAGTGGCAGGCCGCCATGGTGCGCCTGGAGGAGGGCGCCGAGCGTCGGGAACGCCTGGAGAAGCTGCGCCAGGCGGCCCGCGAGCGGCTCGCCAGCCTGCGTGGCCAGCAGCGCCCGCTGGCCGACCAGCTGCAGCGCCTGGCCCTCGAGCAGGAGCGCCTGGCCGCCGAGCGTGCAGGCCTCGCCGAACAGCAGGGGCGTGCGGGGGAGGCGCGGGAGCGGCTCCAGGGGCGCCTCGCGGAGCTGGAGGAGGAGCGTGAGCTGCTCCGCGAGCCCGAGGAGGAGAGCCGCGAACGCCTCGAGGAGCTGCTCGACCGGCGCGAGCGCGAGGAGCGCAGCCTCAACGCGGTGCGTGCCCGGGCCGCGGAGCTGGTCGAGCGACTGCGCGAGGACGAGCAGGCTCGCCAGGGCCACGAGCGTGCGCTGGAGGGCATCCGCGAGCGTCTGCAGGAGTCGCGCATGCAGGTCCAGGCGCTGCGTCTCAAGGCCGAGGGCCAGGATGAACAGCTGCGGGAGCTGGGCCACGACGAGCAGGCCCTGGGCGAGTCGCTCGACCCCAACGCCACCGAGTCGGCCTGGCAGACCCGCCTCGAGGAGCTCGGTGAGCGCATCCGCCGCCTGGGTGCCATCAACCTGGCGGCCATCGAGGAGTACGACCAGCAGGCCGAGCGCCGCGACTATCTGGAGGCCCAGCACGCCGAGCTGAGCGAGGCGCTGGAGACACTCGATCGGGCGATTCGCCGCATCGACCAGGAAACCCGGAGTCGATTCCGGGACACCTTCGAGCGAGTCAACACGGGTCTGCAGGCACTTTTTCCGCGAGTCTTCGGTGGTGGAACCGCGTGGTTGACGCTGACCGGCGACGATTTGCTGGAGACCGGGGTCGCCATCATGGCGCGACCGCCGGGCAAGAAGAACAGCACCATTCATCTGCTGTCGGGGGGCGAAAAGGCGCTGACAGCCCTATCGCTGGTATTCGCCATCTTCCAGCTCAACCCGGCACCCTTCTGCATGCTCGACGAGGTGGACGCTCCCCTGGATGATGCCAATGTGGGACGCTACGCCAGGCTGGTGAAGGAGATGTCCGAGAGCGTGCAGTTCATCTACATCACCCACAACAAGATCGCCATGGAGGCAGGCGAGAGGTTGATGGGGGTGACGATGCAGGAGCCGGGTGTCTCGCGGCTGGTGGCGGTGGATGTCGAAGAGGCCGCGGCACTCGCCGAGGCCTGAACGCTTGAATGAAAGCCCGAAAAGGGGTAACAAGGAAGCATCACATGTTGCAATGCATGGAAGCAGGGGGATCATCGAAGGGCGATTGCGAAGGGCAGGTCCGGCTCGGCGTGGAAAATCGCCGATGCTTGACAAATAAAAAAAGTGGCCCTTTTTTCGGCAATCGCGCTATGCTGGTGACGGACAACTATCTGGCATGGCGCCCTAGCGAAAGGCTGACGACCCATGGAACTTAGAGAGTGGCTGATCATCCTGGGGTTGGCGCTGGTGACCCTCATCGTGGTGGATGGAGTGCGTCGCCTGCAGCGTCAACGACGTATTCCCCGCCTCGATGAGGTGGCGGAAGACGCCCACGGCACCGACCCCGACGAAGAGGCCCGCAAGGCCGAAATCAACTGGGAACTGCCCAACGGAGGGGCGCGAGTCGTCAGGCCCGCCGATTACAGCCGTGTGCAACCCAAACCCAAGCTCGAGCGCCAGGAGCATCCTGGTCCGTCGCGTGTGCTCTCCAGCTGGAAGGCTTCCGCCCCCCGGCAGGAGGCGCATGAGGCGGTAGCCGCCGAACCGTCAGCGCCACGTGCCGCCGCTGCCGGCGTCGCGCATCCTGCGTCATCGGTATCGGACGAGAGGGGGGAAGAGGCGACGTCACGCGAGAGCGTGAGAAGCTCGGTCAAGAGCGAGCCCGAGCCGCATGTGGCCGCCGCAGAGCGCGATACCGAGGTTCGCAGCGCCCGGCAGCAGGCCGAGAGCCCCGTAGAAGAGCGTCGCGAGCCTACCCTCGCCGCCTTCGAGGAAGCTTCCGGGGCTACCTCTGCACCGGGCGAGCCGATGGCAGACGCCGGCGTCGAGCCCCTCGCCGCCGATCCCCGGGATCACGAGGATGCCGAGGATGACGAGCGCTACCGCCTGGTCGATTTCGATGGTGTCGGCGACTCCCTGAAGAGTGGCTCGAAGCGCATGGGCGCCTCGGTCCAGCGCTTCGGGGCTTCGCTGCAGAAGAGCCTGGCCGAGCGTCGCGAGCAGAAACGCCAGGACAGGATCCGTCGCGAGGAAGAGAAGGCTCGCAAGGCGGCCGAGGAGTCCGAGCGCAAGCGCCAGGCCCAGGCCGAGGCGGAGTCTGCCCGTGTCGCCCGCGAGGCCGAGCGTCGGCGCCTGGAGTCCGAAGCCGCGGCCGCCGAGGATGGCGATGACCCGCTCTTCGCGCCGCGCCGGCAGGCCGATGAGGCGAACGATGCCATGGCGGTCGCCGAGGAGGAGGCCGTCGAGGCATCTCGCCACAGCGACAAGGTACGGATCCATCCGGTGCTGGAGAAGGCGCTGCGTCACGACGTGAGCGCGGAGCATGCCCGACTGACCCTCAGCCAGGCCGAGGAGATCATCGTCATCTCGGTAATGGCCCGGGATGACGAGGGTTTCTCCGGTACCGCCCTGCTCGACCTGATGCTGGCCTGTGGCCTGCGTTATGACCGCGAGATGGGGGTCTTCCACCGCTTCGAGACCGAGGATCCCGAGAGCCGTCTGCAGTTCTCCATGGTCAATGGCGTCAAGCCCGGGACCTTCCCCATCGAGGCGATCGATGACTTCCGTACGCCGGGGATCACGCTGCTGATGCCGCTGCCGGGAGCCGAGGACTGCGGTGCCGCCTTCGAGGCGATGGTGGAGACCGCGATGGTCATCGTGCGCCATATGGGTGGCGAGCTGAAGGACGAGAACCAGAGCGTGATGACCGCCCAGACGGTGGAGTTCGCCCGCCAGCGCGTGCAGGAGTTCGTACGCCGCAATCGCCTGCACCGCTATCAGGTAAACTAGCGGCAAGCCATAGGCGTGAAGCTGGAAGACACCCCCCGTGAGGTAGCCCCACGGGGGGTGTTGCTTTGGTAAGCTAGTCGATCATCTTGCCTCGTGCCCCGAGGCCCACGCGATAGACCGTGACACGGATTGCCATGAACCAGCCCGACTCGAAGATCCGCGACGAGCTCGAGCGCCTGCGCGCCGAGCTAGACGATGCCAACTACCGTTACTACGTCCTCGACGATCCGGTCCTTACCGATGCCGACTACGATCGACGGCTGCGTCGTCTCCAGGAGCTCGAGGACGAGCATCCCGAGCTGGTGACGGCGGACTCGCCCACCCAGCGAGTCGGGGCGCCTCCGGAGGCGGGCTTTCCCGAGGTCGAGCATGCGGTGCCCATGCTCTCCCTGGACAACGCCTTCGACGAGGAGGAGATCAAGGCCTTCGTCAGGCGTGTCGCCGACCGCCTGGAGGCAAATGGTGAGCCGCTGGCCTTCTGCTGCGAGCCCAAGCTCGATGGGGCCGCGGTCTCGCTGGTCTATGAAGGCGGCGAGCTGACTGCCGGAGTTACCCGGGGCGACGGCCGCACCGGTGAGGGGATTACTTCCAATGTGAAGACGTTGAGGTCGATTCCTCTCAGGCTACGCGGAAAGGAGTGGCCCGATCGCCTCGAGGTGCGTGGTGAAGTCACCATGCGCCACGCAGACTTCGAGGCCATGAATGACAAGGCCAGGGGGGAGGGAAGCAAGGTCTTCGCCAACCCTCGCAACGCTGCTGCCGGCAGTCTGCGTCAGCTCGACCCGCGAGTTACCGACAAGCGTCCCCTGGAGTTCACGGCCTATCAGCTGGTGGATCAGGACATGGCCAGCCTTGCCAATGTCGATGTGCCGACCCATAGCCAACAGATGCAGTTGCTGCGTGACTGGGGGTTTCGGATAAATCCCGAACTGGCGGTGGTCGAGGGGGCCGAGGGGGTCATCGACTACTGCCGGGGCCTCGGCGAGAAGCGTGATTCACTGGGCTACGATATTGATGGCGTGGTGATCAAGGTCGACGACCTGCGCCTGCAGCGCGAGCTGGGCTTCGTGGCGCGCGCGCCGCGCTGGGCCATCGCCTTCAAGTTTCCCGCCCAGGAGGAGACCACCCGCCTCAATGACGTCGAGTTCCAGGTCGGCCGCACCGGGGCGATCACCCCGGTGGCACGCCTGGAGCCGGTCTCGGTGGCGGGGGTCACCGTCTCCAATGCCACCCTGCACAACGCCGACGAGATCGCCCGGCTCGGGGTGATGATCGGCGATACCGTGGCGATCCGTCGGGCGGGTGACGTCATTCCCCAGGTGGTCCGGGTGCTCGAGGAGCGCCGTCCGGTCGATGCACGGGCGATCGTCTTCCCCGAGCACTGCCCGGTATGTGGCTCGCAGATCGAGCGCCTGGAGGGCGAGGCGGTGGCACGCTGCTCAGGGGGGCTCTACTGCCCGGCCCAGCGCAAGGAGGCCCTCAAGCACTTCGCCTCGCGGCGCGCGCTGGATATCGATGGCCTCGGTGAGAAGCTGATCGACGCCCTGGTCGAGCGCGACTGGGTATCCACCCCGGCGGATCTCTTTCGCCTGGAGGCCGAGCGCCTGGCCACGCTTCCGCGCATGGGCAAGAAGTCCTCCGAGAACCTGGTGGCCTCGCTGGAGAAGGCCAGGCAGACCACGCTTCCGCGCTTCATCTACGCCCTGGGCATTCGCGAGGTAGGCGAGGCCACCGCGGCCAACCTGGCGCGACACTTCGGCTCTCTGGAGGCGTTGATGGCGGCCGAGATCGAAGCGCTCGAGGCGGTGGAGGACGTGGGACCGGTGGTCGCCGCCCATGTCCACACCTTCTTCCGTCAGGCCCACAACCGGGAGACCATCGACGACCTGATCGCCTGCGGCCTGCACTGGGAGGAGGAGGCCGTGGCCGAGCGGCCCCAGCCCCTGCTCGGCCAGACCTGGGTGCTCACCGGTACCCTGGAGAGCATGACCCGCGATCAGGGCAAGGCTCGCCTCCAGGCGCTGGGGGCCAAGGTGGCCGGCAGCGTGTCGAAGAAGACCGCCGGCCTGGTGGCCGGCGAGGCCGCCGGTAGCAAGCTGGAGAAGGCGATGCAGCTGGGTGTGCCGGTACTGGATGAGGAGGCCTTCCTGGCGCGGCTGGCCGCCTGGGAAGCCGGCGAATCCTCAGAGGGAGAGACACGGGAGGGCGAGTCATGAGCGGCGATCGTTTTATCGAGGTGCCCTACCGCATGCTGCCGGGGGAGACCCTGGATGCCTTGCTGGAGGCCTTCGTCACCCGCCAGGGTTATGACACCACCGATACCGGGCAGGGGATGCGCGGCTGGGTGGCCGAGCTCAAGCGCCAGCTGGAGCGCGGCGAGCTGCTCATCGCCCATGACCTGCGTACCGAGACCACCGAGGTGATGACCCTGGCCCAGTGGCGCGCCTTCGGGCGGGACCTGGCCGACGATGAGGAAGAGGGGTAGGCCCCTTCTTCGAGCCGTTCCCGACGCCTCTCGCTGAGGCTACTTCCCCTGGATCAGGTCGCGAATCAGCCTTCGCCCCGGGTGCAGGTGGTCCACCAGCGGCTGCTCCAGGGGCAGCGGCTCGTCGCAGATCCGTGAGGCGAGCAGCTCGGCGCACAGCGGCGCGCTGGCCATGCCGCGGGAGCCATGGGCGGCGCTGACCCAGAGGCCCGCATGGTGGCCGCCGGGTGTCTCGGGGATGCGCGTCGCGTCCTTGGCCAGTACTGCGTACTCCTCCCGCCAGGCGTCGGCGTCGGGCACCGGACCACAGTAGGGCGTCTTGTCGGAGCTGGCCGCTCGTACGCCGACCAGCGCGGTGAGCTTCTCGGGAGCGAGGTCGGCGCCGGCGTCGCGCAGGGCGGCGACGAAGTGCGGCAGGCCGCGCTCCAGCTCCTCCAGATTGGCGCGATGGTCGGCCTCGCGTTCGCCGGTATCGGTATCGCCAGGTCCGAAGGTTGCCCCGAAGTTGAGCACGCCATCCGCCGCCGGAGGCACATAGCCGCCGGCGCAGACCACGCGTCCCAGCCGAGGCGCCCCCGCGGGCAGCGTGAGCTGGCTGAGCTGGCCGCGAACCGGCTGCAGCGGCAGCGAGGCGGTCTGGGCGAAGGTGGCCGTCTCGGCGGCGCCGGCGAGCACCACCTGATCGGCCGTGAGCGGCTCGCCCGTGGCCATCTCCAGCATCCAGCCACTCTCCTGCTGGCGGAGTGCCGTCACCTCGCCGCGCCGGAAGGTGACGCCAGGCGTTGCCGCCAGGCGCACGCAGAGCTCCATGGGTCTGACCCAGGCGGCGTCGGGATAGTCCAGCGCCGGGGCATCGATCCTGACGCCGGCGGCGGCGCTGGCCGCCTCGGCATCCAGCCCCCGCACCACGCTCTCCGGCAGGGGGTGGTTGGCCAGGAAGCGTGCCTGACGCGCCTGCTCCTTCTCGCTCCGGGCCAGCTGCAGCACCCCGCTGGCCCGCCACAGCTCCTGCCGCGGGTCGAGCCATGCCAGCCAGCGGCGGCTGTGCAGGAAGCCCGCCAGGTAGGTACGGCTCTGCCGGTTGGTGTCGGCGGCAAGCTTGACGTAGAGGGCCCCCTGCAGGTGGGTGCTGCCGAGATCGGCGCGCGCGAAGCGGTCGATCAGGGTGACGGCGATGCCGCGCCGGGCCAGGGCGGCGGCCGTGCTGGCGCCGGCGATTCCCGCACCGATGACTGCCACATGGCGGGGTGGCAGGGCGGTCGGCGATGTGAACCAGGGCGTCTGTCGCCGGCGCTCATCCATGGGAGGCGTGGCGATCTCGCCGCACAGCATCTCGCGCTTGCGCCCGAACCCCGGTGCCTTGTGCCAGGTGAAGCCGGCAGCGGCCAGGCCGCGCTTGACCACCCCGGCGCAGCTGAAGGTGGCGAAGGTGGCGCCCGGCCGCGAGCGGGCCGCCATGGCCTTGAAGAGCTCGGGCCGCCACATCTCGGGGTTCTTCGCGGGGGCGAAGCCGTCCAGGAACCAGGCGTCGACCCGGCCTTCGAGCAGTGCCAGCCGCTCGGCGGCGTCGCCCAGGTGCAGGTCCAGGATGACCCGCTCGTCGAGCCATAGCCGATGCACGCCACCCACCGGTTCAGGCCACTGTGCCACGAGCGCCTCGCCGCGTTCGGCCAGGTCCGGCCAGGCGGCCAGCGCCCTGGCCAGATCCTCGCGGCCGAGCGGAAACTTCTCGGTGGAGACCAGGTGCAGCCGTGCCCCGGCCGGGGCGTGGGCGTCGAAGCAGGCCCAGGCGCACAGCATGTTGAGTCCGGTGCCGAAGCCGGTCTCGCCGACCACGAAGGGGCGCGGCTCCCGCCACTCCCTGAAGCGCTCCGCCAGGCGATTGCCGGCGACGAAGACGTGCTCGGTCTCGGCGCGACCGTCATGCCGGGAGAAGTAGACGTCATCGAAGGCGGGGGAGTGCGGGGCGTCCTCGCCGCTGGCATCGCTGCGCCAGTCGAGGCTGGCGGTTTCCAGGGCGGCGAGAGGCGGCAGGCCATCGGGGGCGGCGGTCAAGGGGAGCTCCGGAAGCGTTCAAAATTTGATCGGTCGCGCCGCGGGGCCGGGGCCAGGGGGCTGGCGAAAGGCATCCGCGGCGTTTCAACAGTGTTATCCACAGCCTCTGTGCAAAACCGGCTGTTGGTAAGCCATCCTGTTCAGGCCGGCGCTCTCAGGGAAGCACCTTCTTGAAGGGCTTCACCGTGACCTTGGCGTAGACGCCGGCGATCATGTAGGGATCGGCGTCGGCCCAGGCCTGGGCCGCCTTGAGGCTGTCGAATTCGGCGACCACCAGGCTGCCGGAGAAGCCGGCCTCGCCCGGGTCCTCGCTGTCGATCGCCGGGTGGGGGCCGGCCAGCACCAGGCGGCCGTCGTCGCGCAGCGCCTCGAGGCGTGCCAGATGGTCCGGGCGAGCGGCCAGTCGGCGCTCCAGGCTGTTGTTCACATCCTCGCTGATGATCGCATAGAGCATGGGTGGATTCCTTCTGTGGGGGCGGCATTGCCGAGGGACGGGCGTCATTGACCTGCACTGGATTGACCGGCATTGGCCAGGCGCGCACCATGGTAGGCCATTCTGACAAAGTCGCCGGTCGGCGTCATGCCAATGCCTCCACTTCCCGTTCGCTTCGAGGGCGACCCCGAGCCTCTCCGCATCGATCTGCACATGCACTCCACCGCCTCGGATGGCGCCCTGCCGCCCGCCGAGGTGGTGGCGTTGTGTGCCGCGCGGGGCCTGACCCATATGGCGCTGACCGACCATGACACCGTCGACGGCGTGGCCGAGGCCGCCGCGGCCGCCGAGGAGAAGGGGCTTGTGCTGATCGCCGGCTGCGAGCTCTCCACCCAGTGGCGCGGCATCGGCATCCATGTGGTGGGATTGTTGCCCGACGGCGCCCAGGGTCCGCTGGTCGAGGGACTGGCGGCCCAGGCCGTGGCACGCGAGAAGCGCGCGGGGACCATCGCCTCACGCATGGAGAAGATCGGTCTCGCTGATGCCCTGGCCAAAGCCCGGGAGCAGGCCGGCAGCGAGCGTCCCCTGGGGCGCCCCGACTTTGCCCGGGCGCTGGTCGCGGCGGGGCTGGTCCCCGATGTGGCGACCGCCTTCAGGAAGCATCTGGGAAACGGCAAGCCAGGTGACGTCAAGGCGCTGTGGCCGGGTCTCGCCGAGGCGGTGGGCTGGATTGTCGATGCCGGCGGTGTGGCCGTGCTGGCCCATCCGCTGCGCTACTCCCTGACGCGGCGCAAGCGTGGCCTGCTGCTCGACGACTTCGCCGCCGCCGGAGGCCAGGCGGCCGAGCTGGTCAGCGGCTTCCAGAACCCCGACGTGACCCGCGACCTGGCGCGCCAGCTGCAGGAGCGCGACCTCTACGCCTCCCAGGGCAGCGACTTCCACTTTCCCGGCGGCCACCTGGCGCCGGGCAGCATGAGCCCGGTGCCGCGCACCGCTACGCTACCGGTATGGACCCATCCGCGGCTGGCGCCGCGACTCAATTCAGGAGCGTGACCACATGAGCCAGTTCTTCCAGATCCACCCCGAGAACCCCCAGAAGCGCCTGATCGACCAGGCGATCGGGATCATCCGTGCGGGCGGCGTGGTGGCCTATCCCACCGACTCCGGCTACGCCCTGGGCTGCCACCTGGGCGAGAAGAAGGCCATCGACAAGATCAAGTGGCTGCGCTCCCTGGACGACAAGCACAACTTCACCCTGGTGTGCTCCGACCTCTCCGAGATCGGCACCTATGCCAAGGTCGACAACGCCGTCTTCCGCCTGCTCAAGGCCCACACCCCCGGCGCCTACACCTTCATCCTCAACGCCACCACCGAGGTGCCACGCCTGCTGCTGCACCCCAAGCGGCGCTCCATCGGCGTGCGCGTGCCTGACCACGCCATCACCCACGCCCTGCTGGCGGCCCTCGGCGAGCCGCTGATGAGCGTGACCCTGATCCCGGTGGGCGAAGAGTTGCCGATGACCGATGCCGAGGAGATCCGCGACCGCTTCGGTGCCCACCTCGACCTGATCATCGACGGCGGCGCCTGCCACTTGGAGCCCACCAGTGTGGTGGACCTGCGTGACCTGCCGCCGGTGATCCTGCGCGAGGGGCGCGGCGACGTCGAGCCCTTCCGCGAGTAGGGCTATGTAGCCTCAGCCCTCCTGCGGCGGCGAGGAGGCGTCGTTGCCCTTGCCGCCATGTTCCTCCCACCAGGCCTCCTGTTCCTCCTCGGAGAGCTGCGGGTCGGGAGTGTCCTCATCCAGCCAGGTGCCGCACAGCAGGCAGTACTTGGCACGCTGCTCGTGGCGGTCGTGGCCGCAGCCGGGGCAGGCCTCGTCGGAGTAGCGGTCGGCGCGGATCGAGCGAATCACTTCGGCGGAGAAGACCCCGGTGGGCACGGCGATGATCGAGTAGCCGATCAGCATCACCATCACCGAGATCGCCTGACCCAGCGGCGTCACCGGCACGATGTCGCCGAAGCCTACCGTGGTCAGGGTGACGATGGCCCAGTAGATCGCCGTGGGGATGCTGGTGAATCCGGCCTCGGCGGGCTCGATCAGGTAGACGATCGAGGCGAAGATCGAGACCAGCATGAAGACGGTGAACAGGAACAGGAAGATCTGGTGGCTGCTGCGCTTCAGGGCCCCGATCAGCAGCCGGCCTTCGCCGACGAATTCCATCAGCCGCAGTACCCGGAAGATGCGCAGGGTGCGCAGCAGACGCACCATCACCAGGGTCTGGGCCCCGGGCAGAAGCAGTGCCAGCCAGGTGGGCAGGATGGCGATCAGGTCCACCATGCCGTAGAAGCTCTTGAGGTACTGAAGAGGCCGCTCCAGGCAGTAGAGGCGTGCCGCCAGTTCCAGGGTGAAGGCGATGGTGAACCCCCACTCCAGCCAGAAGAACAGCGTGCCGTAGTCGGCCCGCAGGCTCTCGATGCTCTCCAGCATCACCACCAGCACGCTGGCGAGTATCGCCACGACCAGGGCGATATCGAAGCCCTTGGCCAGCGGGGTATCGGACTCGAAGATGATCTGGAAGACCCGGGTACGCAGGCCTTCGCCGGCGGGTTTGGGCAGGTGGTTCACGGGCGGCGTCCTTGTAGGTGGGGTCAGGCCAGGGGCTCTCGGCCCGACAAATGGTGCGACAACTGCAGCAGGCAGCGCCCGAGGGCAGGCGTCAGCCACCTATCATCGACCAGGGCGTCGGCGAGTGCACCTGCCGCCTCGCGCGTGACAGTGTCGCCCTGCGCGGCGAGTCGCCGGAAGGCCTCTCGGGCCGCCGCGTGGTACTCGGCGCGACCGCTGTCGGCGTGGGCGTCAAGTGCCACCACGGCGCGGTGCAACCAGGCCTGTGGCGAGCCCCCCTCGGGCACGGGCAGGCGCCACTCGCCCGCGAGCAGGGCGCCTCCGCGAGCCGCCTTGCTGGTGTCCGAGGGGCGCAGTGCCACGCGCGCGGCCAGCGCCTCGGCCAGCGACCACAGGGCGGCGGGCTCCCCCGCCTTTAGCTCCAGCTCCAGCTCGCGGATCACCATGCGGCGATCCCCTGCGGTGATCTCGCCCTCGTCCAGCGCCAACTCGATCCTTGCCCCGCGGTGCTCCAGCTGCCAGGTCTCGCGACGAAAGTCCGTGGTAAAGCGCGCCTCCAGGCGTTCCAGCACATCGTCGCCGAGCGCCGCCGGCGGCAGCCCCGCCAGGCCCGCCAGGTCGAGCCCGGGGCCCGGCACCTCCCACTCCCATTCGCCGCGCCGCGACAGCCCGCCGCCGCCCTCGCCGCGGGTCTTCACCGTCTGCAGCAGACGGTCATCGAGCCGGCGCAGGCGCAGCGCCATGCGCGCCGCCTCAAGCTCACCCGTGGGGGTGTCGAAGTAGGTGTTGCCGAGGAAGGCGACGCCCGGTGCGATATCCTCGAGCAACGGGTGATGGCGCAGGGCGTCGGGGCCCTCGGGGCCCTCGGGGCCCAGGGCGAGCTTGAGCTCGATCTCTTGACTCATGTGGCGGCGGCCTCGATCAGATGACGTTTGAGTGAATATTTCATGACGATAGCAGCAGGGGTCACTATACTGTCGCCGCCATTTTCCAGGTTTCGAGATGCCCTATGGTGACATCCAATCCCTTCTCCGCGATGTTCGGTCGCTCGCCATTCCAGCCGTTGCTGACCCATATCGTCAAGACGAGCGAGTGTGCCGACCAGCTGCTGCCGTTCTTCGAGGCGACCCTGGTGGGCGACTGGGATGCGGCGGCGATCCACCGCGAGTCGGTCACGCGCCTCGAGCATGAGGCCGATGAGCTCAAGACCGAGCTGCGCCTCAACCTCCCCAATACTATGTTCCTGCCGGTATCACGCTCTGACCTGCTCGACCTGATCAGCGTACAGGACAAGATCGCCAACAAGGTCCGCGACATCACCGGCATCATGCTTGGCCGGCGCATGCAGGTGCCCGAGGAGCTGGCTCAGCCGATGCGTGACTACATGCGCACCGCGGTGGCCTGCGTGGCCCAGGCGCGCCACGCACTGGAGGAGCTCAAGGATTTGCTCGAGTCCGGTTTCGGCCGCAACGTCAGCGACGTGATGCAGAAGCTGATCCGCGAGCTGCATCGCCTGGAGCAGCAGGCCGACGACCAGCAGATTGCCATCCGCCGCCAGCTGTTCGGCCTCGAGGATCGCATGCCCCCGGTAGACGTGATGTTCCTCTACAAGATCATCGACTGGGTGGGTGAGCTCTCTGACCGCGCCGAGCGCGTGGGCAGCCGCCTGCAGATCATGACGGCCAACTGAATTCCACGGCCCCGGTGATCCCGGGGGCGCACCAGTACGCCATCCAACGACCGCAACGAGGGGACACATCCTCATGTCGATCATTGCGCAGCACGGCGAGATCTTCATCATCCTGGCCTGCCTCTTCGGCTTCTTCATGGCCTGGGGTGTAGGTGCCAACGACGTCGCCAACGCCATGGGCACCTCGGTAGGCTCTCGCGCCATCACCATCAAGCAGGCGATCATCATCGCCGTGATCTTCGAGTTCCTCGGCGCCTGGCTGGCCGGTGGTGAGGTCACCAACACCATTCGCAAGGGGATCATCGACCCCGAGATGCTCCAGGAAGACCCGCAGCTGCTGGTCTACGGCATGCTGGCGGCGCTGCTGGCGGCCGCTACCTGGCTGCTGATCGCCTCCATGAAGGGCTGGCCGGTCTCCACCACCCACTCCATCGTCGGCGCCATCGTCGGCTTCTCGGTAGCCGGCCTTGGTGCCTCTGCCGTGGACTGGGGGGCGGTTGGCCAGATCGCCGCCAGCTGGATCGTCTCACCACTGCTCGCCGGTACCATCGCCTTCACCCTGTTCAAGTCAGTGCAGCACCTTATCTTCGAGGCCAATGACCCCTTCGCCGCGGCCAAGCGCTATGTGCCCATGTACGTCTTCCTGGTCGGCTTCGCGGTGACCATGGTGACCCTGACCAAGGGCCTCAAGCACGTCGGCCTGGACCTCAGCTTCGGCGCCAGTTTGCTGCTTTCGATCCTCGCCGGCCTGCTTGTCTCGGCACTCGGCGGTTTCATGGAGCGGCGGGTGCAGGCCAGCAGCCGCAAGACCGATCAGTTCGGCTTCAGCGGGGTCGAGCGGGTGTTCGGCGTACTGATGATCTTCACCGCCTGCGCCATGGCCTTCGCCCACGGCTCCAACGACGTGGCCAACGCCGTGGGCCCGCTGGCGGCGGTGATCAGCGTGGTGCAGACCGGCGGTGAGATCGAGGCCGCGGCCCTGGTGCCCTGGTGGGTGCTGGTGCTGGGCGGCGGCGGCATCGTCGTCGGCCTGGTCACCTACGGTCGAAAGGTGATCGCCACCGTGGGGACCGGCATCACCGAGCTGACGCCCAGTCGTGGCTTCGCCGCCACCCTGGCTGCCGCGGTCACCGTGGTGCTGGCCTCGGGCACGGGCCTGCCGATCTCCACCACCCACACCCTGGTGGGGGCCGTGCTGGGCGTGGGCCTGGCCCGTGGCATGGCGGCGCTGAACCTGCGCGTGATCGGCACCATCGCCATGTCATGGCTGATCACCCTGCCCGCCGGTGCGGGCCTGGCGATCCTGTTCTTCTTCACCTTCAAGGGCATGTTCGGCTAATCGCCGAGGAGCAAGGATCAAGGAGCCCCGAAGGCCGAGGCCCTCGGGGTTTCTTGTTCCGCGGTCGTCGCCATGCTGATGCTTGGCCGCTTGGCCGCTTGGCCGCTTGGCCGCTTGGCCGCTTGGCCGCTGACCGGTGCCGCCATTTTCGTCGCTCTGCTATAGTCGTGGCTCCCTCAGCTCCTTTCGTTCACCCGCTGCCGGAGAGCGGCCCTTGGATACACGCTTCCCCTTCGTCGACTGGTTTCGCAACTCCTCGCCCTACATCAACGCCCATCGCGGACGAACCTTCGTCATCCTGATCGAGGGCGAGGCGATGGCGCGCGGTCGCGGCGAGCAGCTGGTGCAGGATCTGGCGCTGCTGCATACCCTGGGGGTGCGGCTGGTGGTGGTGTTCGGCATCCGCCCTCAGGTTCGACAGGCGCTGGAGGCCGCGGGAATCACGCCGGGACAGCACCAGGGGCGCTGGGTCGCCGAAGGTGAGGTCATGGCTTGCATCGAGCGTGTTGCCGCCGAGCAGCGGCTGTGGCTGGAGGCGCGTTTCTCGCTGGGGCTGCCCAACACGCCCATGCATGGCGTCGAGCTCACTGCGGTCTCCGGCAACCTGGTGATGGCCAAGCCGCTGGGAGTTCGTGAGGGGGTCGATTTCGATCACAGCGGGGAGGTGCGCCGGGTGCGTACCCAGGCGATCGAAGGGCTGCTGGAAAAGGGGGCGTTGGTGGTGCTGCCGCCGTTGGGCTTCTCCAGCACCGGCGAGGTGTTCGACCTTGATGCCTCCGACGTGGCCCAGCACGCCGCCATGGCGCTGTCAGCCGACAAGCTGATCCTGCTCGGCGAGGCCAGCGGCCTGTTCGACGCCAGCGGCCAGCTGCAGCGCCAGCTGACGCCCGCCGATGCGGGGCCGCTGCTGGCCCAGGCGGTCCCCGGCAGCGAGTTGGCGCGCCATCTGGAGGCCGCCTGCCAGGCGGCCCGCCATGGCGTGGCACGCACCCACCTGCTCTCATGGCATGACCACGATGCCCTGCTCGGTGAGCTCTTCACCCGCGACGGTGTGGGTACCATGATCACCCAGCACCGCTACGAGCAGCTGCGTTCGGCGGAGCTGGCGGATATCGGCGGCCTGCTGGAACTGCTCGAGCCCCTGGAGCGGCGTGGCATGCTGGTACCGCGCTCCCGGGAGCGTCTCGAGCACCAGATTGACGACTACGTGGTTATCGAGCGCGATGGCATGATCATCGGCTGTGCGGCCCTGCACCGTTTCGACGAAGCCGAGATGGGCGAGCTGGCCTGCGTGGCGGTTCACGACGATTACCGGGGCGGTGCCCGGGGTGAGCTGTTGCTCGCCGAGCTCGAGCGCCGCGCCCGGCGCCAGGGATTGTCGGCGCTGTTCGCCCTGACCACCCACACCACGCACTGGTTCTTCGAGCATGGCTTTCGTCTGGCCGATCTCGAGGCGCTGCCGCCGCTGCGCCGGGACACCTACAACCATGCCCGCAAGTCCAAGGTGCTGGTCAAGTCGCTGGGCTGAGCCGGGGTGTCGCCGCTTGGCACCATGCATGGCGCCATTGTCGCCGCATTGCGACCCTCCAAGCTGATGAAAATAAAGCGTTTATCGAAAGCCTCTCGCTTGCCGTCGCCTCCTGGCGACGGATTGTCGCCCGAAATTCCTCCGTTATCTTCCTCCTGCCGTCGTGCCAGATGGGTGATGTTTTCAAGCAATTGAAAATAAATGATTTTTCATTTTATGGCACGGCGATCGCAATACTCTTGGTGAGCAACGAAAGCGGTTCATTACGGCTCGAACCGCTTCGATCGTCCAGGGGGCGGAACCACACTGCCCTGTGCCTCGCCTCCCGGCGATCAGCGTCTGCTCCTAGCGATGTGTGACTTAGGTTGCGATGAGACGGGTACCGACACGGTCACGGACGCGTACCCCAAGGGCAAGGATGCCCTGGCATGGATGCCTCTCCCCCTTGCGGGGGATCGAATCGCGCAGTGGCGTCACGGCCCGACCCGATGTGGCCAGGTCCGACGACACTGCCAGACACGAAGCAGGGCGATGCGCCTGGCGCATCGTCCGCATGAGAAAGGCCAGTCCCTGGTGGCAGATGGCTGACTCATGGCTTCGAGGGCCTTCCCCGGCCCGTTTGGAAGGGTGAGCGCTGGATGGATCAGGCCACCAGCGGTGATCCTTTCAGACCCTTCAGTTCCCTGCGTACTTGGGCCGGCCCTGCCGGCCTTTTTTTTGCCGCCCACCCGGCCTCGGGCGAAGGGCACGGCTCCCGAGCAAACTCTGGTATCCTGAAGGTCCGACATGATGGCAGCCCCATCCACCGTCCCGCCCCTCGGCCTCCTGCAAAGAACGCTGGATATGACCACTCGAGTCGCCCGTCGCTGGCGCCCCCGCTCCCTGCTGCAGCTGGTGCTGATCGCCTTCCTGGTGGTGATGCTGCCGCTGGGTGTGCTGATGTTCCAGGCGGGCCAGGCGCTCACCGAGTTGACCCGGCTGGCCGACGTCAGCGCCCGCCAGGCGGTGGAGGAGACGCGCCGAGCCCGGACCCTGGGGGCGCTAGCGCTGGAGATGGAGCGCAGCGCTCGTCAGTATGCGGTACTCGAGCAGGAGAGCCTGCTGGAGATCTACGCTGAGCGCCTTGCGGAGTACCGTCAGCTGCTGCAACGGCAGCGAGAACTGCTGCCGGATGATCCCGTCGTGACAGCCCTGGAGAAGCAGCTGACGCGCCTGGGCGAGCTGCCCGGGCTGACGCTGCAGGCCCTGGAGGGGCGGCTCGATGACTTTCCGGCCTTCGCCGAGCGCACCGAGGCGCTTCGCCGTGCCACCAATCAACGCATCGATGCACGCATCGATGCGATCCGCGAGCGGGCGAGCGGGGTGCAGGGCCAGCTGTGGTGGCAGACCGGTGCGCTGGTTTCCGCCAGCCTGGTGCTGATGCTGCTGTTCTCGTGGCTGATCATCCGTCCGGTGCGACAGCTGGAGCGGCGCATCCTGAGGATCGGCAGTGGCGCCCGCGAGGAGCCGCCGCAACCGGTGCAGGGTCCGGCGGAGCTGGTCAAGCTGGATGAGCGCCTCGACTGGCTCGCCTCGCGGCTCACCGAGCTGGAGGCCGAGAAGCAGCAGTTCCTGCGCCATATGTCCCACGAACTCAAGACCCCGCTGGCCAGCGTGCGTGAGGGATCGGCGCTGCTCGCCGACGGAGTGGCCGGGGAGCTGACCTCGCAGCAGCTGGAGATACTCGAGCTGATCGATGGCAGCGGCCGCGAGCTGCAGCGACTGATCGAGCAGCTGCTCGACTACAACCTGTTGCAGCACAGCCGGCGCATGGAAGTCGAACGGCTCGATGTTGCCACCCTGGTTCGCGAGGTACTGGCCAAGCACCGCCTGGCGCTGGCCAACAAGGGGATGCGGGTCGAGAGCTTCGACGGCCCAGTGACGTGGGTGCTGGACCGCACTGCGACTGGCCATATCCTCGACAATCTGGTGTCCAACGCCATCGCCTACGGTGCCGATGGTGGCGAACTGGAGATTCGTGCTCGCCAGCGACGCGGCAGCCTGGAGCTGGAGGTGGCCAACAGCGGTGAGCCCATCGCCGAGGTCGACCGTCCGCGTCTGTTCGAGGCCTTCTACCAGGGGCGCACCCGACGCAAGGGGCCGCTCAAGGGCTCGGGCATCGGCCTCTCGGTAGCGGCGGACTGTGCACGCCTCCAACAGGGGGAACTGGAGCTGGTGGAGGACCCGCGCCTGGCCGTCTGCTTTCGTCTCACACTGCCGCGGGCCGCCCTGTCCAGTGATGACCATAACCGCACGCCTGCCGGGATGGCAGGCCAGGATGCAAGGAGCTGATGCCATGACCCTTCGCCCTCTGCTGGCCTGCCTGCTGGCCGTGTGGCTGGCCGGTTGCGAGCTGCTGCCGCCGGTCCCCTTCGAGCTGCCCTCCAGCCGCACCACCTCCGAGGCGGCCGCCTCGGCCAGCGGCTGCCATGCCGATCTGCCGAGCTTCGCCGACGATGATTGCCTGCTGCCGGAGTGGGTGGCCTTCGGGCTGGCGTCCCAGCGCGGTGATCGTGTCTGGCGCCAGGCGATGCTTACGCGCCTCGAGGGGGACTCCACAGAGCGGCGCCTGGCCCGCGCCGTGGCGCTCGCCTGGGGCAACCAGAGCCAGTGGGAGCGCGCCTCGGAGCTCTACAAGGCCGATCTCGCCGCCGCGCCGGTGCTTCTGCAGCCGCTGCTGCGCTACTGGCTCAACGAGCTCGAGGGCCGTCGTGCCAGGGCCGGCCGCCTGAATGCCGCAGAGTCGGCTCAGGCACAGAGCGAGGCGCGCCGCGCCGCGCTGGAAGAGGAAAATGCCGACCTGGAGAAGAAGCTCGAGGCGCTGACCGCCATCGAGCGCAGCATCAACCTGCGTCAGCAGGCCGACGAGTGATGGAGGACCCGACGTGAAGAACCTGCCCCCCCTGCAAGCCCGCGCTGAATCGACACGGATGGCGGCCGCCGGGAGTGCCGGTCGTCGGCAACCTGCGCATATCCTGCTGGTGGATGACGACGTCAGCCTGCTCAAGCTGCTGGGCATGCGCCTGGAGAGTCGCGGCTACCGGCTCACCACCGCCGAGAGCGGCCGCGAGGCGCTACGCTCGCTGGAGGTCGATCGCCCCGACCTGGTGCTTACCGACCTGCGCATGGACGAGATGGATGGCCTGGCGCTGTTCCGTGAGGTACAGCGCGAGGCGCCGGGACTGCCGGTGATTCTTCTCACCGCCCACGGCTCGATTCCCGACGCCGTCGCCGCCACTCGCGAGGGGGTGTTCAGCTTCCTGACCAAGCCGGTGGACCGCGATGAGCTGTTCGAGGCCATCGAGGAGGCGCTGGCCCAGGCACCGGGGGTCACCCCCGAGGGTGACGAGGCCTGGCGCGCCGGGATCATCACCCACAGCCCCGAGATGGAGCGGCTGCTGGAGCAGGCGCGCATGGTGGCGGCTTCCGACGTCAGCGTGCTGGTGACAGGCCCCTCCGGCTCCGGCAAGGAGCTGATGGCCAAGGCCATCCATCGTGCCAGCCGGCGAGCCGACAAGCCCTTCGTGGCGATCAACTGCGGTGCGCTGCCGGAACAGCTGCTGGAGAGTGAGCTCTTCGGCCACGCCAAGGGCGCCTTCACCGGGGCGGTGAGCGAGCACCAGGGCCTGTTCCAGGCCGCCGATGGTGGCACCCTGTTCCTGGACGAGATCGGTGACATGCCGCTGTCGCTGCAGGTCAAGTTGCTGCGCGCCCTGCAGGAGCGCCAGATCCGCCCATTGGGCTCCACTACCCAGGTCCCGGTGGATGTGCGGGTCATTTCCGCCACCCATCGCGACCTCGATCGCGCCATGAGCGAGGGGGAGTTCCGCGAGGATCTCTACTACCGCCTCAACGTGGTCAACCTGCGCCTGCCCCCGCTCCATGAGCGCGCCGAGGATGTACCACTGCTGGCCAAGCACCTGGTGGCCCAGGCCGCCGAGCGCCACAAGCCCTTCGTCAAGGGCTTCTCGCCGGAGGCCCTCAAGCTGCTCGCCGCCAGCGCCTGGCCGGGCAATGTGCGTCAGTTGGTCAACGTGGTGGAGCAGTGCGTGGCGCTGACCGGGACCGTCATCATTCCCGAGGCGCTGGTGGCGCAGGCCCTGGCCGCCGAGGAGCAGGCCCTGCCGACCTTCAACGATGCCCGGGCGGCCTTCGAGCGCCGTTACCTGATCAAGGTGCTCAAGCTCACCGAGGGCAACGTTACCCAGGCAGCGCGCATCGCCGGGCGCAACCGCACCGACTTCTACAAGCTGCTGGGGCGCCACGATCTGGAGCCCTCCACCTTCAAGCCCGAGCGCTGAGCTCCCTTCCAACGCAAGGCCCCCGCCGATTGGCGGGGGCCCGGGGCGACGCGCGCTGGAGTACTTACTTCTGCGGCAGCTTGGCACGACGCAGGTAGGGGAAGACGGTCTCGAACTCGCCGTACTTCGCCTTGGCATCCTCATCGGAGACGCTGGTGGGGATGATCACATCCTGGCCCAGGTTCCAGTCGGCCGGGGTGGCCACACCTTCGCCGTTGGCGGTCTGCAGCGCATCCAGCGCGCGCAGTACCTCAGCGAAATTGCGCCCGACGTTCATCGGGTAGGTCATGGAGAGCTTGAGCTGCTTGTCCGGACCGATGATGAACACCGAGCGCACAGTGGCGCTGTCATTGGGGGTGCGGCCGTCCGGGAGGTAGGCATCGGCGGGCAGCATGTCGAACAACTTGGCGACCTTGAGGTCCTCGTCGGCGATGATCGGGAAGCCGACGTCACAGCTGGCGAAGCTGGCGATGTCCTTGATCCAGCCCTTGTGCTCCTCGACGCCGTCCACCGAAATGCCGATCACCTTGGTGCCGCGCTTCTTCCACTCCTCGCCGAGCTTGGCGACGGCGCCGAACTCGGTGGTGCACACCGGGGTGAAGTCCTTGGGGTGGGAGAACAGGATCGCCCAGCTGTCGCCGATCCACTCGTGGAAACGGATCGGACCCTGGCTGGTATCGGCTTCGAAATCCGGTACAACATCATTGATGCGCAGAGACATGGTGGTACTCCCTGTTGCGTGGTGGTAAGCCCCCGCCTGTGGCGGGGACGTCGTGAGAACATTCGACGTAACGGCATCTGGTCGATGGCGTCAAGACTTCTTGTGACTAAGCTTAGGTAGTTATCTTTGGAATAACTATATTCCTGAATCTATCGGCTCGATTATTCCCTGGCCTGCGGTTTGGTGTCGCGGCGGAGCACCTCCAGCGTCAGGCGCCCTTCGCCCAGTCGGGCGGCCAGGCGGTCGCCGGGGGCGGTGTCGTCGGCGCGACGCACCACGCGCCCCTGCTCGTCCTCGAGGATCGCGTAACCGCGGCCGAGCACCGCCAGCGGGCTGACCGCCTGCAGCTCCCGGGCCACCCCGGCCAGGCGCTCACGATGGCGCGTCAGCTCCCGCGGCGCGGCGGTGGCCAGGCGCCGACTGGCCGCCTCGAGCCGACGTTCGGCCAGCGTCAGCTGGCGGCCGGGAGGATGTGCCGCCAGGCGGCGTTCCAGCTGAGTCCGGCGCCGCCGGGCCTCGGCCAGGCGTGCCTGGATGGCACGCGTCAGGCGCCCGGTGAGCTGGGCCAGGGCCTGGCGCTGACGCTCGAGCCCCTCGCCGGGGTGGCGCAGCCGCGCACGCAGGTGATCCAGCCGCTGGCCCTCGGCGTCGAGGCGTGCCTGAACCGCTCGCTGCAGGCGAGACTCTCGCGCCTCGAGACGTTGGGCGAGCTCGCGGCGGTCCGGCACCAGCCGCTCCGCGGCGGCGGAAGGCGTGGGGGCCCGCGCGTCAGCGGCGAAGTCGGCGAGGGTCACGTCCACCTCGTGGCCCACCGCCGACATCACCGGCAGCCGTGAGTGGAAGATCGCCCGGGCCAGGTGCTCGTCGTTGAAGGCCCACAGGTCCTCCAGGCTGCCGCCACCTCGGGTGAGCAGGATGGCATCCCGGTCCGGGTCCAGGCTCGACTGGCGATTGAGCAGGCCCAGCGCCGAGATCATCGCCGGCACCGCCTCGCGCCCCTGCACCGCCACCGGGATCAGCGTCACGTTGACCATCGGCCAGCGGGCGGCGAGCACCGCCAGTACATCACGGATCGCCGCACCGCTGGGCGAGGTGACCACCAGCAGGTGGCGCGGGGGGCAGGGCAGGGGACGGGCGTTGGCGAACACCCCCTCGGCGGAGAGCCGCGCCTTGAGCCGCTCGAAGGCCGCCAGCAGCTCGCCCACGCCGGTGGCCTGTACCGCTTCCGCGATCAGCTGGTAGTCGCCTCTGGGCTCGAAGATCGACAGCCGCCCGCGGACCTTGACCCGGTCGCCGTCGCGCATGGGCGCGCCCACGAAGCGCGCACGGTTGCGGAACAGGGCGGCGCGCAGCTGGGCCTGCTCGTCCTTGAGAGTAAAGTAGACGTGGCCGGAGCTCGGCCGTGACACCCCGGAGAGCTCGCCCTCGACCCAGACCTCGCCGAAGCGCCCCTCCAGCAGCTGGCGGGCGCTGCGGTTGAGCTCGCTGACGGAGAGAGGCGGGGCGTCGGGGTGGTGCATGGCATCGGCTCGGTTGGTATCAGGCGTTCAGGGTAGCATGACGTCTCGCTGGACCGTGACGTGACCCGCCCTCGGCCGTTATAATCGTTGATTAACTTCACCTGCCCCTTCTTCCCACCAGCTCACTGGGTGTTGCCGATATGCTACGTATGGCCCAAGAAGCCCTGACGTTCGATGACGTCCTCCTCGTGCCCGGTTACTCCGATGTCCTGCCCAAGGACGTCAGCCTGCGGACCCGACTGACCCGCGACCTCTACCTCAATATCCCGCTGGTCTCCGCCGCCATGGATACCGTGACCGAAGCCCGCCTGGCCATCGCCATGGCCCAGGAGGGGGGCATCGGCATCATCCACAAGAGCATGACCATCGCCCACCAGGCGGCCGAGGTGCGCAAGGTCAAGAAGCACGAGAGCGTGATCGTCAAGGACCCGGTCACCGTGAGCCCTAAGGCCAAGCTCGAGGATCTGCTGGCCATGGCCGAGGAGCACGGCTTCTCGGGTTTCCCGGTGGTGGAGGGCGAGACCCTGGTGGGCATCGTCACCGAGCGTGACATGCGCTTCCAGCCCAACCACGGTGACAGCGTGGCCGATATCATGACCCCCGCCGAGAAGCTGGTCACCGTGCCGGTCGGCACCGAGCTCGCCGTGATCAAGGGCAAGATGCAGGAGCACCGCATCGAGAAGATGCTGGTGGTGGATGACGCCTTCCGCCTGCGTGGCCTGGTCACCTTTCAGGATATCGAGAAGGCGCGCACCTTCCCCAATGCCGCCAAGGACGCCGATGGCCGCCTGCTGGTCGGCGCCGCCGTGGGCACCGGCCCCGAGACACCGGACCGCATCGCCGCCCTGGCCGAGGCCGGCGTCGACGTGGTGGTGATCGATACCGCCCATGGCCATTCCAAGGGCGTGATCGAGCGGGTGCGCTGGGCCAAGGAGCACTTCCCGCAGGTCCAGGTGATCGGCGGCAACATCGCCACCGCCGAGGCGGCGAAGGATCTGGCCGAGGCCGGCGCCGACGCCGTCAAGGTGGGCATCGGCCCCGGTTCCATCTGCACCACCCGCATCGTCGCCGGTGTCGGCGTGCCGCAGATCACCGCCGTCTCCAACGTCGCCGCGGCGCTCGCCGCCTACGATATCCCGCTGATCGCCGATGGCGGCATCCGCTTCTCCGGTGACCTGGCCAAGGCCGTGGCGGCCGGGGCCAGTGCGGTGATGGTGGGCGGCTTGCTTGCCGGCACCGAGGAGGCCCCCGGCGAGATCGAGCTCTACCAGGGGCGTACCTACAAGGCCTACCGCGGCATGGGCTCCATGGGTGCCATGTCCCAGACCCAGGGCAGCGCCGATCGCTACTTCCAGGACAAGGATGCGGGCGCCGAGAAGCTGGTGCCGGAAGGCATCGAGGGCCGCGTACCCTACAAGGGCATGATGGGCGCCATCGTCCATCAGCTGATGGGCGGCCTGCGTGCCTCCATGGGCTACACCGGCTGTCGCGACGTCCAGGAGATGCGCACCAAGCCGCAGTTCGTGCAGATCACCGGTGCCGGCTTCGCCGAATCCCATGTGCACGACGTGCAGATCACCAAGGAAGCCCCCAACTACCGCGCGGGTTGATACACGCTTGACGCCGGGAGGCTTGAAGCTGGAAGTGGCCGCGCCGCTTCCAGCTTCCGTGTTTCCGGGCCGTTCGCCTCTCAAAGGAAAGGCCAGATGACCGACATTCACGCCCACAAGATCCTGATCCTCGACTTCGGCTCCCAGTACACCCAGCTGATCGCCCGCCGGGTGCGCGAGATCGGTGTCTACTCCGAGGTTCGCGCCTTCGACATCGGCGAGGCCGAGATCCGCGAGTACGCCCCCAATGGCATCATCCTCGCCGGCGGCCCGGAATCCGTCACCGAGCTCGACTCGCCCCGTGCCCCGGCGTGCGTGTTCGAGATGGGCCTGCCGGTGCTGGGCATCTGCTATGGCATGCAGACCATGGCCGAGCAGCTCGGCGGCGCCGTGGAGGGCTCCCATGTCCACGAGTTCGGCTACGCCCAGATCCGCCTCGACGCCGAGACGGCGCTGTTCCGCGACATCTCGGACCATATCGACCACGAGACCGGCCGCAACTTGCTCGACGTCTGGATGAGCCACGGCGACAAGGTCTCCCGGGTGCCCGACGCCTTCACCGTCACCGCTTCCACGCCGAGCTGCCCCATCGCTGCCATGGCCTGGGAGGAGAAGCGCTTCTTTGGCGTGCAGTTCCACCCCGAGGTGACCCATACCCTGCAGGGCCAGCGCATCCTCGAGCACTTCGTGATCGACATCTGCCAGGCCGAGTGCAACTGGACCCCGGCCCAGATCATCGAGGACCAGATCACCCGGGTGCGCGACCAGGTGGGCGACCGCCATGTGCTGCTCGGCCTCTCCGGCGGCGTGGATTCCTCGGTGGTGGCGGCGTTGCTGCACAAGGCGATCGGTGACCAGCTGACCTGTGTGTTCGTCGACAACGGCCTGCTACGCAAGGCCGAGGGCGACCAGGTGATGGAGACCTTCGCCCGCCACATGGGCGTGAAGGTGATCCGCGTGGACGCCGAGGACCTGTTCCTCGACAAGCTGAAGGGCGAGGCCGACCCCGAGGCCAAGCGCAAGATCATCGGCAACACCTTCATCGACGTGTTCGACGCCGAGGCCGCCAAGATCGAGGGTGTGGACTTCCTGGCCCAGGGCACTATCTATCCGGACGTGATCGAGTCCGCCGCCGCCAAGACCGGCAAGGCGCACGTGATCAAGTCGCACCACAATGTGGGTGGCCTGCCCGAGACCATGAAGCTCAAGCTGGTCGAGCCGCTGCGCGAGCTGTTCAAGGACGAGGTGCGCAAGCTTGGTGTCGAGCTCGGCCTGCCCTACGACATGGTCTACCGCCACCCCTTCCCGGGGCCGGGCCTGGGCGTGCGCATCCTCGGCGAGGTGAAGAAGGAGTACGCCGATATCCTGCGCGAGGCCGACGCCATCTTCATCGAGGAGTTGCACCGCGCCGACTGGTACCACAAGACCAGCCAGGCTTTCGCGGTCTTCCTGCCGGTCAAGTCCGTCGGCGTGGTCGGTGATGCCCGCCGCTACGAGTGGGTGATCGCCCTGCGCGCCGTGGAGACCATCGACTTCATGACCGCCCGCTGGGCGCACCTGCCCTACGAGCTCCTGGAGACGGTCTCCAACCGCATCATCAACGAGATCAGTGGCGTCTCCCGCGTGACCTACGACGTCTCGAGCAAGCCGCCGGCTACCATCGAGTGGGAGTGATCCTCCACGTCTTATGGTGTCATTCCGAACCCGCCCTCAAGGCGGGTTCGGCGTCTTTGATACTGGTGTGGGAGAGAGGGCTTTCGCGTGTCGCGCGGGCGGGGCACCATGACCGGAAGACCGTTGCCAGGATACCGCCATGATCAAACTCCACCACTGCGTCAGCGCACGCTCCTTCCGTCCCCTGTGGCTGCTCGAGGAGCTGGGGCTACCCTATGAGCTGGTGATGCACGCCTTTCCGCCCCGGGTGCGTGACGAGGCCTTCCTCGAGATCAACCCGCTGGGCACCGTGCCGGCACTCTTCGACGGTGAGGTGGCCATGACCGAGTCCGCGGCGATCTGCCAGTACCTGGCCTCGAAGCTGCCCGAGGCGGGGTTGGAGGGGGCGCCGAGCGAGCCCGCCTATGGCGACTACCTCAACTTCCTGCACTTCGGCGAGGCGACCCTGACCTTCCCCCAGACCCTGGTGCTGCGCTACGGCCAGTTCGAGCCGCCGGAGCGCCGTCAGCCCCAGGTGGTGGAGGACTATGCTCGCTGGTGCCTTTCCCGCCTGCGCACCCTGGAGCCTCGACTCGAGCGTGAGCCCTTCCTGTGCGCGGGACGTTTCACCGCCGCCGATGTCTCGGTGGGCTATGCGCTGCTCCTGGCCGGCCACATCGGCCTGAGCGAGCGCTTCAAGCCTGCCGTTTCCGCTTACTGGGAGCGCCTGCAGCGACGCCCGGTCTTTCGTCGTGCCCTGGCCGTGGAGCGAGAGGCGGCCCTGGCTCAGGGCGTCTCGCCCGAGCCGGCCATGGCGACGGGCAGGTCTTTCTGAGGTCTTGAGGGAGCAGGCATCGATTGACAGCGTGTGTGGCCGGGCATCAATGGAGTGGACCCCGTTGCGGGACTATCGGGAGAGACCACGATGGATCGGCAAGATGATGACCTCAACCACGGGCCCCAACTGCTGCATGACGAGCTTCCCAAGGAGCATGAGGACCCGCTGATCCGCCGGCTGCACCTGGTCATCCGCTTCGCCATCAAGGTGCTGGCGGTACTGATGGTGCTGGTGATCATCTGGGGCGTGCTGGACGTGATCTACGTGCTCTACTCGCGCTTCATGGCACCGCCGGTGATGCTGTTCGAGGTCAGCGATATCTTCGTCATCTTCGGCGCCTTCATGGTGGTGCTGATTGCCGTCGAGATCTTCATCAATATCCGCCTTTACCTGGGCACCAACCTCCTGCCCATCCGGCTGGTGGTGGCCACGGCGTTGATGGCGATAGCCCGGAAGGTGATCATCCTGGATATCGCCACCGTCACGGCACAGCAGATGCTGGCAATTGCCGCCGTGGTGCTGGCGCTAGGCGTAACCCACTGGCTGGTGGGCAAGGAGAATTAGGTGCCGGCGATCAGCGCCAGCCCACCGGCCAGTGGATGTGCAGAGGGCGCGAGTGCTCAGAGCCTGACCAGCATCTTGCCGGTATTGGCGCCTTCGAACAGGGACAGGAAGGCGTCGGGGGTATGCTCCAGGCCCTCCTCGATGGTCTCCGTGTAGTCGATCTCGCCATTGGCGACCAGGGGGCCGACTTCCTCCAGGAAGCGCGGATAGTCGTTCCAGTGATCGAAGATGATGAAACCCTGCATGCGGGCGCGGCGGATCAGAATCATCGCCAGGTTGCCGGGACCGGCGCTCGGTGATTCCTCGTTGTAGCGGGCGATCATTCCGCAGACGGCGATGCGCGCGCCGACCTTGAGGGTGTTCAGCGCTGCTTCCAGGCAGGTGCCGCCGACGTTCTCGTAGTAGACGTCGAATCCCTCAGGGCAGGCGCCCTGCAGTGCCTCGGTGAGCTGGGCGGCGTCCCTGTCCCGGTAGCTCACCGCCTTGATGCCGTGGGACTCCAGCCACTCGAGCTTCTCGGGGGACCCGGCGATGCCGACCACGGTGCCGCCCCTGGCCTTGGCCAGCTGCACGGCAAGCGATCCCACCGCGCCGGCGGCGCCGCTGACCAGCACGTTGTCACCGTCTTTCATCTCGGCGATCCGGTTGAGGCCTGTCCAGGCAGTCATGCCCGGCATGCCGAGCACGCCCAGGTAGGCCTGCTCGGGTACCTCGATCCCCGGAAGTGGCTCCACTTCCTCGCCGGGCAGCTGGGCGATATCGCGCCAGCCCGCCATATGCCGGACCTTGTCGCCCACCGCCAGGCGCGCGTGGCGCGACTCGATCACTTCGCCCACCGCGGCGCCTTCCAGTGGCTCGCCGATGGTGAAGGGGGCGATGTAGGTCGTTACGCCGCTCATGCGCCCGCGCATATAGGGGTCCACCGACAGCCAGGTGTTGCGGATGCGCACCTCGCCCTCGGTCAGGGCGGGCAACTCTGCCTCGTGCAACTCGAAAAGCTCGCGTCCCGGCGTACCCTGCGGGAAGCCGTTGATGGTGAAGTAGCGTGACTGCATGGTGTCGTTCCTTCACGTGATGAGTAGCCCGCCAGTCTATGCCAACGAAGAGGGCGCACGTCAATTTCGCCGAGGATCGGCGGGAGATCATGGGCGTCTAGGGCAATGTGCCGGCAGGCCGCAGGGCAGGCACACAACGAAACAGGGCCCGCCGAAGCGAGCCCTGTTGCACGAACCCTGGGGTTCGTCAGCGTTTCTGATCGGGGATCAGAGCGGCTTGATGTTCGAGGCCTGAAGGCCCTTCTTGCCCTGGGTCACGTCAAAGGAGACGCTTTGACCTTCCTGCAGGGACTTGAAGCCGTCAGCCTGAATTTCGGAGAAATGGGCGAAGACGTCATCACCGCCGTCGGACGGAGAGATGAAGCCGAAGCCTTTAGAATCGTTGAACCACTTCACGGTACCAGTCGTCATGTTAAATCCTTTCGCGCTTAGCGCCTTGCAAAGTTCCTGGTGTCACCCAGATGTATAGCGGGTAAAACAAGAATGATCATACAGGCGGTCGAAAGAATTCGAATGCTGCTGAAACCATGCTGCTTGCCAACCTACTGACGCTACAGTCTCATTCCTGGCGGCTCGGGTCAAAGGCTTTCGTGATTTATTTTTCTGCTAGACTCCGCCGTTGATCCTGCGTCCCCGGAGAGGCACGCCGCGTGAGCGCTACCCCCGATACCACCAGCCTCGCACAGACCGCTGTCGATGCCGGCCCCGCCGGGGTGCTCGGCAGGCTGTTCGACGAGCCGATCACCGAGCTGCCGGAGGACCTGTATATCCCGCCGGAGGCGCTGCGCGTGTTCCTCGAGGCCTTCGAGGGGCCCCTCGACCTGCTGCTCTACCTGATCCGTCGCCAGAACCTGGATATCCTGGCCATCGACGTGGCCGCCATCACCCGCCAGTACATCGAGTACGTGGAGCTGATGAAGGCCATGGAGATCGAGCTGGCCGGGGAGTACCTGCTGATGGCGGCGATGCTGGCCGAGATCAAGTCGCGCACCCTGCTGCCGCGCCCGCCGAAGGAGGGGGGTGACGATGAGGAGGAGGATCCCCGGGCCGAGCTCATTCGCCGCCTGCAGGAGTATGAGCGGCTCAAGAATGCCGCCGAATCGCTGGCCGAGCTGCCGCGCCTGGGGCGCGACTGGTTCCCGGCCCGGGCGGCACTGCCGCCGCTGGAGAGTCGCGTGATCCACCCCGATGTGGGGCTGGATCAGCTGCTGGGAGCCCTGGCCGGTATCCTGCGCCGTGCCGAGCTCAATCAGACCCACCAGATCAGCCGCGAGGTGCTCTCGACCCGCGAGCGCATGCTGGCGATCATGGAGCGGCTCGAGGGTGGACGTTTCACGCCCTTCGAGGCGCTGTTCTCCCTGGAGGAGGGGCGCGCCGGGGTGGTGGTCACCTTCATGGCGATTCTCGAACTGGCCAAGGAGGCGATGATCGAGATCGTCCAGAACGCGCCCCTGTCGCCACTGCATGTGCGTGCCCGGGCCGCTGCCGCCGAGGGAGGTGACCTGGATGATCTGGAGGGCGAGGGGGAGAGCGCCTTCGAGGAGGATCATGAGGAGGGGATGCCGTGACCGCCATGGAGTTTCCCGACGCCCTGGACGAGATCCTCGAGGCGGCGCTGCTGGCCGCCGGGGAGCCGTTGCCCCTGGAGCGCCTGGAGGTGTTGTTCGATGACCACGAGCGGCCGCCGCGGCGCGCCCTGCGCGAGGCCCTGGAGCGCCTGGGTGTCCGCCATGAGCGCGGGGCCATGGAGCTGATCGAGACCGCCTCGGGCTACCAGCTGCGCATCCGTCCACGGCTGTCGCCCTGGGTGTCGCGGCTGTGGGACGAGCGGCCCCAGCGTTACTCCCGGGCACTGCTCGAGACCCTGGCGCTGATCGCCTACCGCCAGCCGGTGACCCGCGGGGATATCGAGGAGGTGCGCGGGGTCACGGTGAGTGGCTCGATCATGCGGACCCTTCTCGAGCGCGGCTGGATCCGTGTGGTGGGGCATCGCGACGTGCCGGGACGTCCGGCGGTCTATGCCACCACCCGTGGCTTCCTCGATGACTTCGGCCTAAAGACCCTCGACGAGCTGCCGCCCATGCACGAGCTGAAGGAGTTCGAGGAGCCGGAAGTGATGAAGGCGCTCGAGGAGGAGGGGCCGCCGCCGGCCCAGGCCGAGATTCTCGCCCAGGCAGATGCGGCGCCGGAGGAGGTCGACGAGACGGAGGGTGCCGACGAGGCATCCGGTAGCGCTACACTAGAGGGGGCGTCGGCCGAGGCCGACGCCCCCGATACGACGGCCGGGAAGGCCGACACAGACCACGCCGGGACGGCGTCCGAGCGGACAGGGTTGAGCTTCGCCGATCTCGAGGCTCGCCTGTCCGAACGTGCCCGGGGCCGCGTCGACGATGACGCTGCCCCGGGGGCGGAATCCACACCCAGTGAGAACGACGATTCATGAGCAATACCAGCGAAAAACTGCAGAAGGTCCTGGCGCGTGCCGGGCTTGGCTCGCGCCGCGAGATGGAGACTGCCATCGCCGCCGGCCGGGTCCAGGTCAATGGCCAGGTGGCGACCCTGGGCGACCGCATCGAGACCCGCGACAGGGTGCTCTTCGATAACCGTCCGGTGACCCTGCGTGCCGCCGAGGAGGTGCCGCGGCGGGTGATCATGTACAACAAGCCCGAAGGCGAGCTGTGCACACGCAAGGACCCCGAGGGGCGCCGCACCGTGTTCGACCGCCTGCCGCGCCTCAAGGGCGAGCGCTGGATCGCCATCGGACGCCTCGACATCAATACCAGCGGCCTGCTGCTGTTCACCACCGATGGGGAGCTGGCCAACCGCCTGATGCATCCCTCCACCCAGGTGGAGCGCGAGTATGCGGTGCGGGTGATGGGGGAGGTGACCAAGGAGCAGGTGGTGGCCATGGTCGAGGGCGTGATGCTCGACGATGGGCCGGCGCGTTTTACCGACGTTCAGGAGTTCGGCGGCGAGGGCATCAACACCTGGTTCCACGTGGTGATCATGGAGGGGCGCAATCGCGAGGTGCGCCGGCTCTGGGAGTCCCAGGGGCTTACCGTCAGCCGCCTCAAGCGGGTACGCTACGGCAACATCTTCCTCGACAAGCGGGCCAAGGCCGGCGAGTGGGTGGAGCTTTCTCAGGAGGAGGTCGACGACCTGGCCGAGCTGGCGGAGCTGCCGACGCGCAAGGTGCCCGAGCTGACGCCTGACGAGAAGAATCGCTGGAGTCGCGACAAGCACAAGCGCAAGCCGGTGCAGGCGATGCGCAAGCCCAAGCCCCGGCGCTGATCGTTCGCTGCAGCAGAAGGCAAAAAAATCCTTGCCAGGCCGGGGGCATGCCAGTATTATCTGCCCCCGTTCGGAAGGGGTCGTTAGCTCAGTTGGTAGAGCAGTTGGCTTTTAACCAATTGGTCGTAGGTTCGAATCCTACACGACCCACCACTCCGGACTCTGGCTTGCTCGCAAGCTCGGGTCGTTAGCTCAGTTGGTAGAGCAGTTGGCTTTTAACCAATTGGTCGTAGGTTCGAATCCTACACGACCCACCAATTCAGCCGCCCCGGCCTCCTTGAGGTCGGGGCGTCTTGCTGTGGGCGACTGCGGGTCGGGCTTTATGTGCCGAGGTGGTGATTTCTTGACCAGGAGTGGCCAATTGCCGGGCGTTGTGGGCTAGAATGATCACCAGAGCCGGCAGGCGAGAGACGCGGCCGGGCTCGTTGGCGCATCACGCCACGCGGAGTGCGTGGGGGTGATGCTCCCGTAATACGCAGGGGGAGCCCCTGCCAGTCACAGTGGTAAACACGATGACGATCATGACTTCCCGTGCCCAGGTGCGCGAGCACCTGACCCGCACTTACTGCCCTACCCGTATTCCCGCCGAGGACGAGGCGCGTGTCGAGGAGATCAAGCGGCTCCTCGAGGCCCACAACGCCGTCCTGGTGGCCCACTACTACACCGACGATGCCATCCAGCAGCTCGCCGAGGAGACCGGTGGTTGCGTGTCCGACTCTCTGGAGATGGCCCGCTTCGGCGCCCGTCATCCGGCCGAGACCCTGGTGGTGGCCGGGGTGCGTTTCATGGGCGAGACCGCCAAGATCCTCTCGCCGGAGAAGCGCGTGCTGATGCCGACCCTGGAGGCGACCTGCTCGCTGGACCTGGGCTGCCCGGCGGACGAGTTCGCCGCCTTCTGCGACCAGCACCCCGACCGCACCGTGGTGGTCTATGCCAACACCTCGGCGGCGGTGAAGGCGCGCGCCGACTGGGTGGTGACCTCCTCGATCGCCGTGGACGTGATCGAGCATCTCCAGGCCCGCGGCGAGAAGATCCTGTGGGCCCCGGACAAGCACCTGGGCGGTTACATCCAGAAGCAGACCGGCGCCGACATGCTGCTCTGGGACAGTGCCTGCATCGTTCACGAGGAGTTCAAGGCCCAGGGGGTCGAGGACCTCAAGGCGCTCTATCCGGAGGCCGCGGTACTGGTGCATCCGGAATCGCCTGCCGCGGTGGTAGGGCTGGCGGACGTGGCGGGCTCCACCTCCCAGCTGATCAAGGCGGCCAAGGAGCTGCCCAACGACAAGCTGATCGTGGCCACCGACCGCGGCATCTTCTTCAAGATGCAGCAGGCGGTCCCGGAGAAGACGCTGTTCGAGGCGCCCACCGCCGGCAATGGTGCTACCTGCAAGAGCTGCGCCCACTGTCCCTGGATGGCGATGAATGCCCTGGACAACCTGGCCGACGCCCTGCGACATGGCCGCGGCGAGATCCAGGTCGATGCCGAGTTGCGCCAGGCGGCGCTCAAGCCCCTGGAGCGGATGCTCAACTTCCAGAAGTAAGTGCCGAGCTGCAAGCGCCGAGTGACAAGAACCCCCGAAGGCCAAGGCATTCGGGGGTTCTTTCGCTGCGGGCCACATCAGGGTGCTGGCTTGCTCCTTGCTCCTTGCTCCTGCGCTTACTGGAACTCCTCCAGTGTCTCCCGGTAGCCCAGAAACGCCTCGTAGCGCTGTTCGATGCGCGCGGTAGCGCCGCTGTTGCCTTCGCGCTCGGCCACCCGACGGGCCACGCCCAGCTGGCGGATGGCGTCGGTGATGCGCCCGGTGAGCTGCTGGTGTTCGGCACGGGCCAGGTGACCCAGGGCCTCGCGGCCGCTGCGTCCCGCGGCCTCGGCCAGCAGCGCAAACACGCGATGATCCTCGGGACGCCGCTCGGCCAGCTCGCGCAGCAGCCGCCAGGCCTCGTCGGGATCGCGCTGCAGCAGCGCCTCGGCGAGGGTGAGGGTGGTCGGCACATGCCCCGGCACCAGGCGAAGCAGGCGTCGGCTGCGCTTGATGGCGTCATCGGTGTGTCCGGCCGCGAAGGCCACCTCGACCGCCGAGGCGGGAATCAGGGTGAGGTCGGGCAGCTCCCGGGCCAGGGCGTCGAGCCGGCGCAGCGCCATGGCGGTATCGCCACGCTCGGCGCTGATCAGGGCGTCCAGGTAGCGCCCCGCCTCCCGGGGCGTGTCGCCCTGGGACAGTCGGGTGGCGGCCTGGCCGGGGTCTCGCTGGTGGATCGCCAGCAGCGCCCGGGCGCGTACCAGGTGGTACTGCAGGTCCTCGCGGCGGGTCTGTGCCGTGAGCTGGGCAGCGCGCGAGGCGGTATCGCTGATGCGCGATTCGGTGAGGGGGTGGGTGAGCAGGAACTCCGGCGGCGTGCCTCCCTGAAGGCTGGCCAGACGCTGCATGGCGCGGAACATCGAGGCCATGGCCTCGGGGTCGTAGCCTGCCTCGGCCATGACCTGCAGGCCCAGGCGGTCGGCCTCCTGCTCGTAGCGCCGCGAGTAGGCCAGCTGATCCTGGATGAAGGCGGCCTGGGAGCCCATGGCGACGCCGATGCCGGCATCGCCCCCGCCTGCGGCGGCGATCAGCATGCCGGCCAGCATGGCAGCCATGGCGGGAACCTGAGTCTGTTCGGCACGGGCTCGGCCGCGGGTATAGTGACGCTGGGCGAGGTGGCCGAGCTCATGCGCCAGCACCGAGACCAGCTCCGCCTCCTGCTCGGCGAAGGCGAACAGTCCGGCGTTGACGCCGATCACGCCGCCCGGTACCGCGAAGGCGTTGAGACGGTGGCTGTCGACCAGGGTCACGACCAGGTCGCTGCCGCCCAGTCCGCTGTGCGTGGCCAGCTGCGATACCAGCGATTCGACATAGGCCTGGGCGAGGGGGTCCTGCCACTCCGGGGCGCGGGCGCGGAACTGGCGCAGCCAGGCGCGCCCCATCCGGTACTCCTCGCCGTCGGCGGCTCGGCTACCGGGGCTCGACAGGCTGGGCAGGCCGGCGTCACTCTCCCAGGCAGGCTCGGTCCACTGGCCGGTGGCAGGCAGAGCCAGGGACAGGCCCATCACCAGGGCGATAGCGCGGGGGAAGTGGCGCGACAGCATGGATAAGCTCTCCTTGGGGCGAAGCGGCCCACTCTCTGACATTGATTCGCCCCGCAAAGTGCCTTTAAATCCCTAGGGTTCCCGCTGCCGGCACGCCGGCGGCGTTATCCTGCATTCTTCCGGGAGTCTCCATGTCTCTGCAACCCGACCAAGTGCTCGACGTCTGCGGACTGCCGTGCCCGCTCCCCCTGCTCAAGGCCAAGCAGGCGCTCTCCCGGCTCGAGGCGGGCCAGCTTCTCGAGGTCAGGGCCACCGATGCCGGCTCCTGGCAGGACTTCGCCAGCTACGTCGAACAGAGCGTCCACGAGATGCCGGCCAGGGAGGAGCGCGACGGTATCTACCACTACTGGCTGCGCAAGGGCACGGAGCGCGCCTCATGACGCTGCGGGCGGTGCTCAAGAGCTGGGTCGACCACTACCTCTCCGACGAGGAGGCGGTGATCCTGCTGGTGGTACTGGTACTGGGCTTCGCCGCGGTGATCTTCCTGGGCCGCATGCTGGCCCCCTTCCTCACCGCGCTGGTGATCGCCTTCCTGCTGCAGGGGGCGGTGAGCTGGCTGGAGCGGCGACATGTGCCGCACCTGCTGGCGGTGATCCTGGTGTTCCTGGGTTTCATGGGCCTGTTGCTGGCGCTGGCCTTCATCCTGATGCCGCTGATCTGGAACCAGCTGGTGACCCTGGTGCAGGAGACGCCACGGATGTTCGCCAGTGGCCAGCAGCTGCTCGACGACCTGCAGGCGCGTTACCCTCAGCTGATCACCCCGGACCAGATCCAGAACTGGATCGCCACCGCCGGGCGTGAACTGACCCAGCTGGGCCAGCGCGCCCTGACGCTGTCCCTGGCCTCACTGGGCAATGTCCTGGGGCTGATCATCTACCTGGTGCTGGTGCCGATCCTGGTGTTCTTCCTGCTCAAGGATCGCGAGCGGCTGGTGGACTTCATCCTTTCGCTGCTGCCCCGCAAGCGGACCCTGATGACCCGCATCTGGCACGAGATGGACAGCCAGATCGCCAACTATGTACGCGGCAAGTTCATCGAGATCATGATCGTGGGCACCGTGGCCTTCCTCACCTTCGCCTTCTTCGGGCTGCCCTATACCGCACTGCTCTCAGTGATGGTCGGCTTCTCGGTGCTGGTGCCCTATATCGGGGCGGCGGTGGCTACCCTGCCGGTGGCCGCGGTGGCCGGCTTCCACTTCGGCATGACCGACGAGTTCCTCTATGTGTTGGTCGCCTACGGGGTCATACAGGCGCTGGACGGCAACGTGCTGGTGCCGGTGCTGTTCTCCGAGGCGGTCAACCTGCACCCGGTATCGATCATCGTGGCGGTGCTGTTCTTCGGCGGGATCTGGGGCTTCTGGGGAATCTTCTTCGCGATTCCCCTGGCGACCCTGCTCAAGGCGCTGGTCTTCGCCTGGCCGCGGGGGATCAAGCGCCACCGGCAGGTTGAGGGTGGTGAGGTGGCGGCGGAGAAGTGAGGGCTGCCGCGGGCGGCCCTGATGGCTGTCACGCGCCGGTGAGATTGCCGTCGTTGAGGGCCTGGGCCGCCTCCAGTACCTCCTGGGCGTGCCCCTTGACCTTGACGCCGCGCCACTCCCGAGCCAGCTTGCCTTCGCTGTCGATCAGGAAGGTGCTGCGTTCGATGCCGAGATGCTCCTTGCCGTACATCTTCTTTAGCTTGATGACGTCGAACAGCCGGCACAGGCTCTCGTCCTTGTCGGAGATCAGGTGGAAGTTGAAGGCCTGCTTGGCCTTGAAGTTCTCCTGGGCGCGGATGCCGTCCCGGGAGACCCCAAGGATCACGGTGTTGGCGGTATCGAAGTCCGCCTTGCGATCGCGGAAGTCGCCGCCCTCGGTGGTGCAGCCGGGAGTGCTGGCCTTGGGGTAGAAGTAGATCACCACCTGGCGGCCGCGGAACTGGGCCATGGTGATCTCCTGGTCGCCGGTAGCCTGGGCGGTGAAGTCGGGGACGGTCTGGCCGATGCTGACGCTCATGAAAGCCTCCTGGATGAGAACCGGGTGAGAGTGGCGAGGCGTCGATTACATGCAACCGCCGCCCGGCTGTCAAAGCGGGGCGTGGGGAAAGTGGCGCCGCCGCTGTACAGGCTCAGGCCGCCTGAGTACCATTTGCCCTTTGGGGCAGTGTCCTGCCCCGTTTTGGCTCCGGTGCGGCCGGGGCAGCGCGCGGCAATCGAACCGGCAGCAGTCGAACCGAGAGGATAGAGAGGATGGTCACGGGAAGCATCGTCGCCCTGGCGACGCCGATGAAGGTCAATGGCGATATCGATTGGGAGGCCCTGCGCCGCCTGGTGAACTTCCATCTCGACCACGGCACCGATGGCATCGTCGCCGCCGGCACCACCGGCGAGCCCACCACCATGTCCTTCGCCGAGCACTTCGATGTGATCCGCGCCGTGGTGGAGGAGGTCGACGGGCGCATTCCGGTGATCGCCGGCACCGGCGCCAACGCCACCTCCGAGGCGGTGGAGCTGGCGCGCTACGCCAGCGAGGTGGGGGCGGACTACTGCCTGTCGGTCTGCCCCTACTACAACAAGCCGACCCAGGAGGGGCTCTATCGCCACTTCAAGGCGGTGGCCGAGGGCAGCGAGCTGCCGGTGATCCTCTACAACGTGCCCGGTCGCACCTGCTCTGACCTCTACAACGAGACGGTGCTGCGCCTTGCCGAAGTGGACAATATCGTCGGTCTCAAGGATGCCACCGGCAACCTGGAGCGCGCCGAGGACCTGATCAGTCGCCTCAAGGGCAGCGGTTTCATGCTCTACTCCGGCGACGACGGCACCGCCTGCGACTTCATGCTGATGGGTGGCCATGGCGACATCTCGGTGACCGCCAACGTCGCGCCCCAGGCCATGCATGACCTGTGCGCCGCCGCGGTGGCCGGTGACGCCGAGCACGCCCACCAGTTCAACACCCGCCTGATGCCGCTGCATACCAATCTTGGCATCGAGTCCAACCCGATTCCCGTCAAGTGGGCGCTGCATCGCATGGGGCTGATCGAGCCGGGCATTCGCCTGCCGCTGACCTGGCTCTCGGAGAAGTACCACTCCACCATCAGCGAGGCCCTGCAACTGGCCGGGCTGATCGACGACTGATCGGCGTCGCGCCGGACCCTGGAGAACTGGATGCAAGGTAGACCCATGAACTCAGCGCTGAAATGGCTGCCGCTGGCGGCGCTCGTCGCCCTGGCCGGTTGTGCCCGTGACGACGGTTATTACCACGACCGTAATATCGATTATGCCGACGCCCGCCAGGCGGCCCCCCTGGTGCTGCCCGAGAGCCGCAATTCCCAGCGTTACCGTGACGCCATGCCGGTGCCCGAGGCCGCCGGCAGCTTCCATGCCGGCGACGATGGCTTCGAGGTGCCTGCACCGCAGCCCCTGGGCGCCGGGCGTATCGAGCGTGACTTCGTCGAGCGCCGCCGCGTGGGCGATGACGCCTGGTTGGTAGTGGCGGCCGCCCCGGACGGCGTCTGGCCCCAGCTGGAGAGTTTTGCCCGCAGCCGTGACCTGGGCGTGGTCGAAAGCGACAGCTCCCGCGGGGTGGTCGAGACGCAGCAAGGCCGCCTGAGCGTGCGCCAGGGACCGCGTGCCGGTGACAGCGAAGTGCGCTGCGACCAGTCCGGCCGACCGGTGGATGCCTGCCTGAATGCCCTGGAGCAGTACCTCGACGCCCGCAGCGCCACGGCGTCCGGCACGGCCTCCCTGCAGGCCCAGCGGCTGGCCGGCAATGAGCGACTGAGCCTTGTCCAGCGTGGCGAGGAGTGGGTGGTCGAGGTGCCGCTGGATATCGAGCGCACCTGGGCCGAGCTGGAGTATCAGCTGCGCCAGGACTTTACTCTCGAGGGGAGCCGCGAGCTGCTGGAGAGCACCCCGGCGGATTACTCCCATCGCATCCGCTACCTGCCGCTTTCCGAGCGCCGTGAAGGCTTCTGGAAAGGGCTGGTAACGTCGCCGTCGCCGCGGGAGATCCGCCTGGTGCTGGAGAGCGAAGGGCCCGAACGGACCCTGCTGCGCGCCGAGAACGCCAGCGAACAAGGCTTCAGCGCCGATGATCGGCGTGAACTGCTGGAGCGGGTGGCGAGCCTGCTGCGCTGATGACGGGAGCCTGTAAGAGCGCCGCCTTGCCTACCGGGCGGCTGCGTTTCGCCTCCCTGGGCAGCGGCAGCAAGGGCAACGCCACCCTGGTCAGCGACGGCGAGACCCACCTGCTGGTGGATTGCGGCTTCACGCTGCGCGAGGCCGAACGCAGGCTGGCCCGGCTGGGCGTGCACCCGCGTCAGCTCGACGCCCTGCTGGTGACCCATGAGCACGGTGACCATATCCGTGGGGTGGGGCCCCTGGCGCGGCGCTACGGGGTGCCGGTATGGCTGACGCCGGGCACCTGGGCTTCCGGGCGTCTCGGCGAGCTGCCCGAGCGTTGCTGGATCACTCCCCAGGCGCGCTTCGCGGTGAAGGGTCTGACCATCGACCCGGTGACCGTGCCCCATGATGCTCGTGAGCCGGTGCAGTTCCGTATCCAGGGCGGTGGCGGTCGCCAGCTGGGGCTGCTCACCGACCTCGGTCACCCCACCGAGCATGTGGTCCAGGCCTTCGCCGGCTGCGATGCCCTGGTACTCGAGTGCAACCATGACGTCCGCATGCTCGCCGAAGGGCCCTATCCGCCGCGCCTCAAGCGCCGGGTGGGGGGCGACTGGGGCCATCTGGCCAACACCCAGGCGGCGACGCTGCTGGCTCGGCTCGGCCTCGATCGGCTACAGCGCATCGCCTGTTCGCACCTGTCCGAACACAACAATCGTCCCGAGCTGGCCCTGGAAGCCCTGGTGCCCCTGCTCGACGGCGACGAATCGCGGCTGATGGTGACCTGCCAGGACGATGGCCTGGCGTGGCAGGCCATCGCCTGAGTCTGCAACCTTCCACCTGACCAAGCCTCCGGAGGCTTCCATGGAAAAGCGTCAAGAACTCTACGCCGGCAAGGCCAAGTCGGTCTTTGCCACCGATGACCCGGATCGCGTGATACTGCAATTCCGCGACGACACCAGCGCCTTCGACGGCGAGCGCATGGAGTCGCTGGCCCGCAAGGGGATGGTCAACAACCGCTTCAATGCCTTCATCATGGAGAAGCTCGCCGAGGCGGGGGTGCCGACCCACTTCGAGAAGCGCCTTTCCGATACCGAGAGCCTGGTCAAGACACTGCAGATGATCCCGGTGGAGTGTGTGGTGCGCAACCTCGCCGCCGGCGGCCTGGTCAAGCGCCTGGGCGTCACCGAGGGTGAGGAGCTCACGCCCCCCACCTTCGAGCTGTTCCTTAAGAACGACGCGCTGCATGACCCCATGATCAACGAATCGCTGGCCGAGACCTTCGGCTGGGCGACACCCGAGCAGCTGGCGGAGATGAAGGCGCTGACCTTCCAGGTCAACGCGGTGCTCAAGAAGCTGTTCGCCGATGGCGGCCTGCTGCTGGTGGACTACAAGCTCGAGTTCGGCCTCTTCCAGGGGCAGATCGTGCTGGGCGACGAGTTCTCCCCGGACGGCTGTCGGCTGTGGGACGCCAAGACTCGCGAGAAGCTCGACAAGGACCGCTTCCGCCAGGGTCTCGGCGGCGTGATCGAGGCCTACGAGGAGGTAGGGCGTCGCATCGGTGTCAGCTTCGACTGAACTCGCCGCGTCGCTTCAGCGTCACGAAGGGCCCTGCGGGGCCCTTCGTCGTTCAGGCCGGCACGATGTCCAGCACTTCCAGGCGGGTCGCGCCGTCGCTGGCCGCCACGGCCTGGAAGCGCACGTCCAGGTCGCGCAGGCGCACACCGTAACGGCGCGCCTCGCCGCCGTTGCGATAGGCCGGCCGGGGGTCCTGGCTCAGCACTTCCTCGATCAGCGCGCGCAGCGAGGCGGCGTCTTCCCGCCCTGCCAGGGCCGCCTCGGCCTCGTCGCTGAAGCGCACCGGTAGCCTGGCGGGCGCCTCGGGGGCGAAGTCCGCGCGGGCCTCCGGCCTGGCCTCGACCCAAGGCAGGTAGGGCTTGATATCGAGCACCGGGGTGCCGTTCACCAGGTCGGCGCCGGCAAGCTGCAGCCTGACGCCGTGGCAGGCGTCGATCCCGACCAGCTCGACCAGCGACAGCCCCAGGCGGTTGGGGCGGTGGGTGCTGCGGCTGGCGAAGACCCCGATCCGGCGGTTGCCCCCGAGGCGTGGCGGTCGCACCAGCGGCATCCAGTCCTCGGGTCCGGTGCGTTCAGGACTGAGGTGGAAGAGGAAGGTGAGCCACAGGTGGCTGAACGCCTCCAGCCCGCGTACCGCCAACGGATCGTCGTAGGGGGGCAGCAGCCGGAGCGTGGCTCGGGCAGTCGGCGCCAGACCGGGCTGGCGGGGCACACCAAACTTGTCGGGGAAGTCGCTCTCGATGACGCCGATCGGCGACAGGGTGACATCGGGGAGGGGGGCTGGATCGCTCATGGCCAGCATTATGCCTGGCCCTCGGCGGTGCGGCGACTGCAGTTGGCCTGTCGGCCGGCGTTGTGTAGTCTTTCGGCAACATCCAGCGTCGCGAGACTCCCATGAACGAGACTGCAGCAGCCCCGGGCGATGCGCCCCCGTGTCGTCGCGCCCCGCGGATTCGCTATCGCGAGGCCCTGGCGCGAGACGCCGGCGACCAGGCCGAGGTCTTCCACCATGCGGTGATGCAGGGCGCCGCGGCGCACTACACCCGGGCGCAGCGTGAGGCCTGGGCTTCGGCGCTGCCGCGGGATGCCAACGCCTGGGCGGCGCGGCAGGCGCTCTACACCACCCTGGTGGCGGACTGCGATGGTCGCTGCGTGGGCTTCCTGGAGCTGGAACCGTCAAAGGGGCGCATCGTCACGCTGTATGTCTGGCCCTCGCTGGCGCGTCGTGGCATCGGCTCGACGCTGCTGATCCATGCCGAGCGACTGCTGATCGAGCGGGGGGTAGACCGGGTCAGCATCGACGCGAGCCTGATGCTGACCGAGTATCTGGTGAGGCGCGGCTGGCGAGACCTGGGCGAGGAGTGGGTGGAGCGCGGCGGTGAACGGCTGTCGCGTCACCGGCTGGATAAGTCGCTGGTCGCGCTGGAAACCTAGTCCAGCAGGCGCATGGAGAGGTCGATCGCCTTGAGGTCCTTGGTCAGGGCGCCGCTGGAGATGCAGTCGACGCCGGTCTCGGCGATGGCGCGCAGGGTGCTCTCGTCGACGTTGCCGGAAGCCTCCAGGGTCGCCTTGCCGGCGGTACGGCGCACCGCCTCGCGCATCTCGTCGAGGCCGAAGTTGTCGAGCATGATCACGTCGGCGCCGGCCGCCAGCGCCTGCTCCAGCTCGTCGAAGGTCTCCACCTCCACTTCCACCGGCAGGTCACTGGCGATGCGTCGCGCCTCGCTCACCGCTGCCGCGATGCCACCGCAGGCGGCGATATGGTTCTCCTTGATCAGGAAAGCATCCCACAGCCCGATGCGATGATTGTGGCCCCCGCCGCAGGCCACCGCATACTTCTGGGCCAGGCGCAGGCCGGGCAGGGTCTTGCGGGTGTCGAGCAGGCGCACGCCGGTGTCGCCGATCAGGTCGACGTAGTGGCGGGTGCGGGTGGCGGTGGCGGAGAGGGTCTGCAGCAGGTTGAGTGCGGCGCGCTCACCGGTGAGCAGGCTGCGTGCCGCCCCCTCGAGCTCGAGGAAGGCCTGGCCCGCTTCGAGGCGGTCGCCGTCGGCGGCCTGCCAGCGCAGCGCCACCGTGGGGTCCAGACGCCGGAAAAGCTCGTCGACCCAGGCCACTCCGCACAGCACGCAGGCCTCGCGGGTGATGACCCGGGCCCGGGCATGTTGCTCGGCGGGGATCAGCCTGGCGGTGATGTCGCCGGGGCCGACATCCTCTGCCAGCAGGCGGGCGGCGGCATCGCGGATCTCTTCGACGAGCTTGGTGTAATAGGGCAGGGTGTCCTGATTGTGCATGGGTCACTCGCGGGTTGGCGCCGGCGTGGGGGTGGCCGGGGTGGTCAAGGACGTCCATTATAGGGAATCCACTCCGGTCACGTCAGGGGAGACGCATGGCGATCGAACAGGGCTGGCTTGCCGAGGCGCGGCGGGTGCCATCACCCAACTGCGATGAGCGGCCTCAGGACGAGGTGTCGCTGCTGGTGCTGCACTCCATCAGCCTGCCGCCCGGGGTGTTCGGTGGAGAACACATCGAGCGCCTCTTCACCAATCGCCTGGATCCCGACGCCCACCCCTTCTTCGCTTCCATTCAGGACCTGCGTGTCTCGGCTCACCTGCTGATTCGCCGCGATGGCGAGTGCGTGCAGTTCGTCCCCTTCGAGCGCCGCGCCTGGCACGCTGGCCGCTCCTGCTGGCGCGACGGCGACCGCTGGCGCCGCGCCCTCAATGACTTCGCCATCGGCATCGAGCTGGAGGGCGATGAAGTCTCTGCCTACTCCGCCGCACAGTATGAGCGCCTGGCCGAGGTCACCCTCGACCTCTTCGCCGCCTATCCCGCGCTGGATGCATCGCGGATCACCGGCCACGCGCGGGTAGCGCCGCTGCGCAAGAGCGATCCGGGTCCCGCCTTCGACTGGGCCTACTATCGCCAGCGGCTCGGCGGGCACGAGCGTGCCGAGTGAGCCTCCTGGCCAGTGTGCCCTGCTGGAGTCGCTCGCTTGCTTCATACGGTAGTTTACTTACATCCTCTTGACCTTCGTCGAGTTTCTGCCTTCTTGAGCCGCTAACTCCTTGTGCTGCGGTGCGGTATTCGGTTATGTGGAAAATCGTTTCATTCAAACTTGTTTTGGCAGGAGACGAGGTATACGGTATCTTTCAGCTTGAAACAGCGGTTTTTTCGCGTCGCACGTAATAAAATTACATAAAATCACGGGGCGTGAGGCCTCTCTGCAGAGAGGACGCCCTGCTTCCCGCGCTGCCGCGGGCATGCAACATCCATCGTCATTTGGAGAGACGTCTATGAGTCTGGAGGCAAGAGAGGATATCGACCCGGTCGAGACCGAGGAGTGGTTGGAATCCCTCGAATCGGTCCTGGATCATGAGGGCGAGGAGCGTGCCCGGCACCTGCTCACACGCCTGGCCGACCGCCTGCGGCGCGACGGGACGCAGCCCCCCTTCTCGGCCACCACGCCGCACCGCAATACCATTCCGGTGCATCGTGAAGCGCCGATGCCGGGTGATCTCTTCATGGAGCGCAAGATCCGCTCCATGATCCGCTGGAACATGGCGGCGATGGTGACTCGGGCCAATCGCAAGCACAAGGGCATCGGTGGCCACCTGGCCAGCTACATGTCCAGTGCGACTCTCTATGAGGTGGGTTTCAACCACTTCTTCCGTGCCCCCAACGGCGACTTCCAGGGCGACCTGGTGTTCATCCAGGGCCACAGCTCCCCGGGTATCTATGCCCGTGCCTTCCTCGAGGGCCGCCTGACCGAGGAGCAGATGGACAATTACCGCCAGGAGGTCGACGGTAACGGGCTCTCCTCCTATCCGCACCCCTGGCTGATGCCCGATTTCTGGCAGCTGCCTACTGTCTCCATGGGCCTCGGACCGATCATGTCCATCTACCAGGCCCATGTTATGAAGTACCTGGACCAGCGCGGCCTGCAGCCGATGCAGGATCGCAAGATCTGGTGCTTCATGGGCGACGGCGAATGCGACGAACCGGAGTCCCTCGGCGCCATCCACCTGGCCAGCCGCGAGAAGCTCGACAACCTGATCTTCGTCATCAACTGCAACCTGCAGCGCCTCGACGGCCCGGTGCGCGGCAACTCGCGGATCATGGACGAGCTCGAGGGGGTGTTCCGCGGTGCCGGCTGGAACGTGATCAAGGTGGTCTGGGGCCGCCTGTGGGATCCGCTCTTCGAGAAGGACAAGAAGGGTGTCCTGCAGAAGGTCATGGATGAGACCGTCGACGGCGAGTACCAGAACTGCAAGTCCAGCGGCGGCGCCTACACCCGGGAGAACTTCTTCGGCAGGTACCCCGAGACCGCCGAGATGGTCAAGGACATGTCCGACGAGGACATCTGGAAGCTCAACCGCGGTGGCCACGACCCGTTCAAGGTCTATGCGGCCTACCACCAGGCGGTGAACAATGCCAACGGGCGTCCCACCGTGGTGCTGGCGCACACCGTCAAGGGCTACGGCCTGGGTACCGACGGTGGCGAGGCGGATAACGAGGCCCACCAGGTCAAGTCTATCGACGACCCGGAGGTGCTCAAGCGCTTCCGTGACCGCTTCGGTATCCCGGTCTCCGATGAGGCGATCGAGCACGAGATCCCCTATTACAAGCCGGCCGACGACACGCCGGAGATGCGCTACATGCATCTCCAGCGCGAACGTCTGGGTGGCTACCTGCCGGCACGCCAGCACGACTTCGAGGCGCTGGATATCCCTGGCCTGGACGACAAGATCTTCGCCAGCCAGATGGGGGGCTCCAAGGGGCGTGAGGTCTCCACCACCATGGCCTTCGTGCGGGTCCTCAACGGCCTGGTCAAGCACAAGGGCTTCGGCAAGCAGGTGGTGCCCATCGTGCCCGACGAAGCGCGGACCTTCGGCATGGAGGGCATGTTCCGCCAGCTCGGCATCTATACCTCCGAGGGCCAGAAGTACGAGCCCATGGACAAGGGCCAGCTGATGTTCTATCGCGAGGACAAGGCCGGCCAGGTGCTCGAGGAGGGCATCACCGAGGCGGGGGCCATGTCCTCGTGGATCGCCGCGGCCACCTCCTACGCCAACCACGGCCTGCCGCTGCTGCCGTTCTACATCTACTACTCGATGTTCGGCTTCCAGCGTATCGGCGACCTGGCCTGGGCAGCGGGCGACCTGCAGGCACGCGGCTTCCTGGTGGGCGGTACCGCCGGTCGCACCACGCTCAACGGCGAGGGCCTGCAGCACCAGGATGGCCACAGCCACCTGCAGGCGGCAATGATCCCCAACTGCCGCACCTACGATCCCACCTATGCCCACGAGCTGGCGGTGATCGTGCAGAGCGGCCTGACCCGGATGTTCGTCGACAAGGAGCCGTGCTTCTACTACCTGACGGTGATGAACGAGAACTACGAGCACCCCGAGATGGAGGAGGTGCCCGCCGACGACATCATCAAGGGCATGTACCTGCTGCGCGAGACCCAGGGCGACAAGGCCCGGGTGCAGCTGATGGGCTCCGGTACCATCCTGCGCGAGGTCGAGGCCGCCGCCGAGCTGCTGCGTGACGACTGGGGCGTCGGCGCCGATATCTGGAGTGTGCCGAGCTTCAGCGAGTTGCGCCGCGAGGCACTGACGCTGGATCGCGAGGCATTCCTCAATCCCGACGCCGAGCCGGGCAAGCCGCATGTCACTGGCTGCCTGGAAGGACGCCAGGGTCCGGCCATCGCCGCTACCGACTACATGCGCCTGTTCGCCGATCAGGTGCGTGCCTGGGTGCCCACCGACTACCACGTGCTGGGGACCGACGGCTTCGGCCGCTCCGATACCCGCGAGAAGCTGCGTGAGTTCTTCGAGGTGGACCGTCGCTTCGTCACTGTGGCCGCGCTCAAGGCGCTCGCCGAGCGCGGCGAGGTCGAGCGCAAGGTGGTTGGCGAGGCGCTGAAGAAGTATGGCATCGATCCGGCCAAGCCGAATCCGCTGACCGACTGATCCGGTGGGGCGGGCGAGTGCCCGCCCCCTCCAGGCACGATTTGGAAGGAGCGCGACCTTGAGTAGCGAAATCATCAAAGTACCGGACATCGGCGGCGATACCGATGTGGAGATCATCGAGATCGCGGTGTCGGAAGGCGACGTCATCGAGGCCGAGGACACCCTGATCACGCTGGAGTCCGACAAGGCCAGCATGGACGTGCCTTCGCCCAAGGGCGGCAAGGTGGCCAGGGTGCTGGTGAAGGAGGGCGATACCGTCTCCGAGGGTGACGATATCGTCGAACTGGAAGTCGAGGGCGGCGGCGAGGCCGAGTCGGCTTCCGACCAGGCCGAGGAGCAGGCAGCGCCGGCACCCGAGAAGGCGCCGGAGCCCGCCGCCGAGAAGCCGGCGGCGAAGGCCGGCGGCAGCAAGCGCACGGTGGAGATCACCGTGCCCGACCTGGGAGGCGACAGCGACGTCGAGGTGATCGAGGTCGCCGTGGCCGAGGGCGACGAGGTCGACGAGGAGGCGCCGCTGATCACCCTGGAGTCCGATAAGGCCTCCATGGACGTGCCGAGCCCCTATGCCGGCAGGCTCGTTTCCCTGACCGTCAAGGAGGGGGACACCGTCTCCGAGGGTGATGTCATCGGCACCATGGAGATCTCGGATGCGGGTAGCAGCGAGGATTCCGGCGAGCAGGGCAGCCAGGCGCCCAGCGAAGCCCCGGCTCCTGCGGCGAGCGAGTCTGCCGGCGAGGCGGAAGAGCCGGCGGCCTCCGGTGAGCCTCAGCGCCAGGAAGTTCGCGTCCCGGACCTGGGCGGCGCCAGCGACGTGCCGATCATCGAGGTAGCCGTGGCCGTGGGCGACGAGGTGGAGGCGGAAGCTCCGCTGATCACCCTGGAGTCCGACAAGGCCTCCATGGACGTGCCCAGTCCCATCAAGGGCAAGCTGGTGGAACTCGCCGTCAAGGAGGGTGACAGCGTCTCCGAGGGTGACCTGATCGGCTACATCGAGACGGCCGCTGCCAAGCCGGCCGCCAGCAAGCCGAGCGAGAAGAAGGCCGAGTCGCCCAGGGCCGAGAAGCCCACTCCGACCCCCGCCGGCACGCCGAGCCCCGAGGCGGAGATGGCGGCCCACAAGCCCCGCGATGGCAAGCTGGTCCACGCCGGCCCCGCGGTGCGCATGCTGGCCCGGGAGCTGGGCGTCGACCTGGGGCTGGTCAAGCCCAGCGGCCCGAAGGAGCGCGTGCTCAAGGAGGACGTCCAAGCCTACGTCAAGCAGGTAATGGCCAACCAGGGCAAGGCCCAGGCTGGCGCGGCGGCGCCGGCGGCGGCCGGCTCGGGCATTCCGCCGATTCCGGACCAGGACTTCAGCCAGTTCGGCGAGGTGGAAGAGAAGCCCATGGGGCGCCTGATGAAGATGGGTGCCACCAACCTCCATCGCAGCTGGGTCAACCTGCCCCACGTCACTCAGTTCGACGAGGCGGACATCACCGAGCTGGAGGCCTTCCGCAAGTCGATGAAGGCCGAGGCGGAGGCCCAGGGCGCCAAGCTCACGCCGCTGCCCTTCCTGATCAAGGCCTGTGCCTTCGCGCTGCGCCAGTATCCGCAGTTCAACGTCAGTCTGAAGAGCGACGGCGAGACCGTGGTGCACAAGAAGTACGTGCATATCGGCATCGCCGTGGACACGCCGGACGGCCTGATGGTGCCGGTGATCCGCGACGCCGACAGGAAGTCGCTGATCGACCTGGCCAAGGAGTCGGTGGAGCTGGCCAAGAAGGCGCAGTCGAAGAAGCTCAAGCGCGAGGAGATGACCGGTGGCTGTTTCACCATCTCCAGCCTGGGCTCCATCGGTGGCACCGCCTTCACGCCCATCGTCAACGCCCCGGAGGTGGCCATCCTCGGTATCTCCAAGGCGTCGATGAAGCCGGTGTGGGATGGTGCGGTCTTCCAGCCACGGCTGATGATGCCGCTGTGCCTCTCCTATGACCACCGGGCCGTCAATGGTGCCGACGCGGCGCGCTTCACCGCGCTGCTGGGCCAGCTGCTCACCGATATCCGTCGGCTGCTGCTGTAGAAGGCTCGCCCTGCCTGGACGACGGCGCCTGTGGGCGCCGTCGTCATTTCCGGCCCCCGTACCCACGACAAGACCAAAGTGCTAATCGGACGGAGGTCATTGAAATGCAACGCGCTTTTGTGGCGAGAGGGGGTGCCGCCAGGGCCCGGCGCTTGTGCTGGTCGTGGGCCGCGGTTATCGTTCCCTTCCCAAGAATTCTTCATTGTTGACAACCACTTGACCACGAGGACTCTAACATGCGTTTGATCCTGTTGGGCGCCCCCGGTGCCGGCAAGGGCACCCAGGCCCAGTTCATCTGCGAGCGCTTCAACATTCCGCAGATCTCCACCGGCGACATGCTGCGTACCGCCGTCAAGGAGGGCAGCGAGCTGGGCGTCAAGGTCAAGGAGATCATGAACAGCGGCGGCCTGGTGTCCGACGACATCATCATCGCCCTGGTCAAGGAGCGCATCGCCCAGCCCGACTGCGCCAACGGCTTCCTGTTCGACGGCTTCCCGCGCACCATTCCCCAGGCCGATGCCATGAAGGAAGCTCAGGTGAAGCTCGACCATGTGCTGGAGATCGCCGTGGATGACGAGGAGATCGTCAGCCGACTGGCCGGACGTCGAGTGCATCCGGGCTCCGGGCGTGTCTACCACGTTGACCATAATCCGCCGAAGGAGGCGGGCAAGGACGACGTGACCGGCGAGGCGCTGATCCAGCGCGACGATGACCGCGAGTCCACCGTGCGCAACCGCCTGGCGGTCTACCACGAGCAGACCGCGCCGCTGGTCGACTACTACCAGGCATGGGCCGAGCAGGACGCCGAGGCCGCCCCGGCCTACCACCGCGTCGAGGGCATCGGCAGCGTCGACGACATCAAGGCCCAGGTGCTCAAGGCCCTGGAGGGCTGACACCAGACACCTGCCGGTTGGTTGCGGGGCGCCGGGGAAAGGTCTGGAGGGGGTCCTACGCCAGGGATGGCGTCGGTAGCGCCCAGGGAGGGGTTCACAGCGCCCCCGAACAGGCCTTTCGCCGGGGTAGCCCCGCACCCAGACGTTCAGAAAGGTTTATTGTTATCAGGTGGCCCGCTTATGCGGGCCATCGTCGTTATGGGCCCGGCCGCGTATAATGGCGGCCCGTTTTCCCGAGATGGTGACCCCATGTCGATCCTGCTGGCCCTGGATGCCTCCTCGAGCGCCTGCTCCGCCGCCCTGCTGCGGCGGCGCCCCGGCGCCGACGATGAACTGCTCTCCCGCTTCGCGCTGACCCCTCGCGAGCACACCCGGCGCCTGCTGCCCATGGTCGACGAGGTGCTGGCCGAGGCCGGGGTGGCCCCCGCCGAGCTCGACGCCGTGGCTTATGGCCACGGGCCGGGCTCCTTCACCGGCCTGCGTATCGCCGCCGGCGCCGCCCAGGGGCTCGCCTACGGTCTCGACCGGCCGCTGATCGGGGTCTCCACCCTGGCGGCCCTCGCCCTGGGGGCCCACCGTCGCCACCATTTTCGCTGGCTGGTCACCGCCCTGGATGCGCGCATGGGGGAGATCTACGTGGCCGCCTGGCAGTGCCGCGATGGCCTGCCGGAGCCGCTTCTCGACGAAGCGGTCATGGCGCCGGAGCGGCTGCGCCTGCCGAACGGTCACGCTGACCACGACTGGGTCGGGGTAGGCTCGGGATGGGGGCTGTGGGAGCAGATGCCCGCTGAGGTGAAGGCCGGGCTCGGCCAGCACCTGCCCGAGGTGGAGGCGGACGCCGCGGACATGGCGCTGCTCGCCATGCATGACCTGGAAAGCGGCGGTGGCCAGCCGGCCCACCTCGCCCAGCCGGTCTATCTGCGCAACGAGGTGGCCTGGAAGAAGGCGAAATGAGCGAGCGGCCGCCGGTGGCGGTTCACGACCCGGCGCTGGCGGCACTGGCCGAGCGCCTGGGGCTGCCCTTCGCGATCGAGTCCGAGCTGGTCCTGGATCAGCGCGAGGGTCGCCTGGTGCTGGTCGGCGACGAGAAGCGCTACGGCCACCCTCTGGCGGTGGAGTTCGCCAGCGGCAGGGCGGCCCATCGGCTTCGCTTCGGCGGCGGCCGCGGGCAGCTGGTCGCTCGCGCCTGTGGCTTCTCCCAGGGGGTGACGCCCGCCGTGGTTGATGCCACCGCCGGCCTGGGGCGTGACGCCTTCGTGCTGGCGAGCCTGGGGGCTTCGGTGCTCTTGGTGGAGCGGGTGGCGGCGATCTTCGCCCTGCTCGAGGATGGCCTGGCCAGGGCACTGGCCGATACCGACATCGCCGAGATCGCCGCGCGCATGCGCCTGGTCCACGGGGATGCCGGCCGTGATCTCGATGCCCTGGTGGCCGGGGCGGGCTTTGCTCCCCAGGTGATTCATCTGGATCCGATGTTCCCCCACCGAGAGAAGTCGGCACTGGTCAAGAAGGAGATGCGACTGTTTCGGACACTCGCCGGCGACGATGCGGACGCCCCGCGGCTGCTGGAGGCGGCGCTGGATGTTGCCACCCATCGGGTGGTGGTCAAGCGCCCGCGCAAGGCGCCGCCGATCGAGGGGCCCGCGCCGCGCCATGTCATCGAGGGCAAGACCAGCCGCTATGACGTCTATGTGCATCGCAGCCTGAAGGCCGCGTGATCAGTCGCCCTGGCGGGTGATCAGCTGCAGGCGGTGGCGCAGGGCCGGGTCGAACATCCGGCGCGAGCGCCCGGCCGCCTCGCGCAAGCGCTCGTCGAACATCAGCCGTCCCACGGGATCGCGCCACAGCCAGCCCTCCAGCTCCAGGCTCTCCACCAGCCTGACGAACAGGCGCGTATCGAAGAACTCCGGGGCATCGAGTCCCGAGAGCAGCGCCAGCCGCTCGGCGAGCAGCCGGCTGTGCTCGGCCAGCTCTTCGGCCGTCAGCTCGCCTGCCCCCGCGTGGATCAACACCGCCAGCAGCAGGTAGCCGCGCTGTAGTGATGGCTGCATCAGCTGCCCCAGCAGGTCGAGGCTCTCGCCGGCCTCCAGGCGGTCGCCGGGGCGTTGCCAGGCATGATCGCCATCCGGATCCACCAGTTCCAGCTCGACCAGGGTGTCGAGCATCGCCACCAGTGCCTCGCGCAAGTCAGGAGGTGGGGTGACCATCAGTTCCCGGGCGAGAATCGGCCAGCTGGGGGCCAGCAGGGCTTCCAGTTCATCCAGCTGCTGGCACGGCTGGTGGCGGAAGGCGAAGGCGGTGAGTCCGGCCAGAGCGAAGAGGTGCAGCACGTTGTTGCGGTACCAGCCCAGTCGACTGGACTGGTCGGCATCGGCGAGCAGGATGTTGCCCAGCGGCTGTTCTCGTCGCTGGATCATGCCCAGTGCCAGGGCATGGGCGATCCACTGGGGCGGAGCTCCCTCCGGGAGGCTCGCCTGCTCGTTGCCCGGCAGGCGCCGCTGCAGTGTTGCCAGCAGCGCCAGCTGACGCTCCAGCAGGCGTTCCTCGATGGCATGGTGCGGCGTGGCCAGCAGCACCAGGGCGACCAGGTTGACCGGGTTGAGGGCGGCGGCGGCGTTGATCCGTCGGCTCAGGGTCTCGCCCAGGCGTGGCACCAGCTCGCCGAGCCACTCGGGCTGGGGAACGCGCTCCCTGCGCCAGTGGGTGCCGAGCTCCTGGTCCAGGTAGTCGGCCAGGCGCAGCGGCTCCCCGACGCTCAGGCTCACGCGGCCGAAGGGCTGGCGCAACTTTCCCAGCACCCGCAGCAGCGCCAGGGGCGTCTCCTTGCGCTTCCTGCCACCACGCAGCTCGCGCTGGTAGCTGGCACTCTCGATGACCCGTTCGTAGCCGATATAGACCGGGATGAAGGCCACTGGTCGCGCCTGGCCGGCGGCATGGCTGCGCAGGAAGGAGCGCAGGGTCATGGCCAGCATGCCGGGGCGTGCGGGCAGCATGCGGCCGCTGCGCGAGCGGCCGCCTTCCATGAAGTACTCCAGCGGGTGCCCGCGAGCGATGAGGCGGTGCAGGTATTCATTGAATACCGTCGCGTAGAGGCGATTGTCGCGGAAGCTGCGACGCAGGAAGAAGGCGCCGCCGCGACGCAGCAGCGGGCCGATCAGTGGCATGTTCAGGTTGCGCCCGGCGGCGATATGCGGCGGCATCAGGCCCTCCTGGTAGAGCACGTAGGAGAGCAGCAGATAGTCGACATGGCTGCGGTGGCAGGGCACGTAGACCAGGGTGTGGTCCTCGGCCAGCGGCTTGATCGCCGCCAGGCCGCGCACGTCGACACCATCGTAGAGGCGGTTCCATAGCCGGCGCAGCAGGCCATCCATGAACCGCAGCACCGGGTAGGTCATGTTAGAGGCGATCTCGTGGCCGTAGCGACGGGCGCGACGCTCCAGCCGTGGGCGGGCATGCCGACCCACGCCGGTCAGTTCGTCGATCACCCGGCCTACCTCGGGGCTCGCTGCCACCCCCTCGATCAGCGTGCGGCGATGCGAGAGGTCTGGGCCCAACACCCGGGTGCGCATGCGGCGGAAGTGCACCCGCAGCAGGCGGGCCGCCTTGCGATTGGTAAACGCCGGGTCGCGGCCGTCACACAGCTGGCGCAGCATCAGCGGGGCGCCGAAGTGCACCTCCACGCTGCGCCGGTTGACCAGTACCGAGAGGGCGCGGCGCAGGCGACCGGTCAGCTGCCAGTTGTCCGCGGCGACCATCCGCCAGAAACCGAAGCGCTTGCCCGGTGCGCGCCCCCAGAAGATGCTGACCGGCACCAGCTGCACCGCGAGTTGCGGGTCAGCCTCGAGCCGTTCGATCAGCGCCTCGAAGGGCGGCTCGCCGCGCGCGGAACGGCGCAGCCTCCGGCGTGGCAGCGGCAGCGCCAGGTAGCCGGGGAGTCTCAGGCTGGCGAGGCGCCGGGGGCGGTCGGCAGCCGGCAGGCCGTGGCGGGAGGTCAGCGCAGCGAGCAGCCAGGTGTCGCTCATTGCCGGCCGGGGCAACACGTAGACCACCGGCAGGTCCGGGTCGATCCCCAGCTCATCGGGGGACGGCTCGATCAGGCGCGGCCGAACCCAGGCGGCGATCACGCGGGTCATCGCCGCGCGCAGGGGGGTGGTCAGGGTGTGCAGCAAGGCCATCCGTTTGCCCCGGGTGCAGGAAAGGGAGAGGAAAGGCCAGTATAGTCGTCGGGAGTCGCCGGGTCAGCGGCGACTCAGGGGCGTGTGACGAAGCGGACAGGGATACGGCCATGCACGGGATCTGGCGAGATGGCAATGACTTCGAGCTGCTGCCTGAGGCAAGCCGCTTCCTGCCCGCCATGTTCGAGGCCATCGAGCAGGCGCGGGCCTCGATCCTGATCGAGCTCTACCTGATGGAGTCGGGACGGCTGGCCTCGGCGCTGATCGATACCCTGGTGCGGGCTGCCGAGCGCGGCGTGACGGTGCTCCTGCTGCTCGACGGTTACGGCGCCATGGGCCTGTCGGGGCACGATCGCCAGCGGCTCGAGGCGGGCAGTGTGGCCCTGCGCTTCTTCAACCCGCTGGGGCTCCACTCCCTGGCACGCAACCTCACCCGTGACCATCGCAAGCTGGTGGTGATCGACGGCCGTGTCGCCTTCACCGGCGGCTTCGGTGCCGTGGACGAGTTCCTGGATGCCTGGTACGAGGTGGCGGTGCGCATCCAGGGGCCGGTGGTGGCCGACTGGGTGCGTCTGTTCAGCCGCCTGTGGGATTCCCCGCTGACGCGCGGTCGTGGCCCCTCGGGTCTGGTGCGCGGACTGTCGACCGTGACCCGCGCCGAAGATGGTTACCGCGGCATGCGCGGCCGGGCGATCTGGGGGCAGGGATATCGCTACCAGGCGATACGCCACTCGCTGCATGGCCGGGTGGAGCGTGCGCGCCGCCGGATCTGGATCTGCACACCCTACTTTGCGCCGACCTTCAGCCTGCGCCTGCGCCTGGCGAGGGCGGCCCGGCGAGGTGTCGACGTGCGCCTGCTGCTGCCCGGCGAGTACCACGACCACCCCGGCGTTCGCTATGCGGGGCAGCGCTTCTACGGGCGCCTGCTCAAGGCCGGGGTGCATATCCACGAGTTCCAGCCGACCTTCATTCACGCCAAGTTCTCGCTGGCCGATGACTGGGTCAGCCTGGGGTCGTGCAACTTCGACCACTGGAGCCTGCACTGGAACCTGGAGGCCAACCAGGAGGTGGATGACCGGCGCTTCGCCGGCGAGGTGGCGCAGCTCTTCGAGCGCCACTTCGCCGCCAGTCAGGAGATCGAGCCACGGCTGTGGGCGCAGCGTCCGCTATGGCAGCGCCTCAAGGAGTGGCTGTTCGGCACCCTGGACGGGATGCTGACCCGCCTGCGTTAGCCGGGCTACGCCCGGAGCTGCAAGAGCGTCGCTTCGCTCCTGGAAGCTATAAGCTGGAAGAAAATCTTGCCCCCAAGGCGGGTGACATCAGCTTTCCGGTTTCCGGCTTCTAGCCTACGGCTTACGGCGGCCGGCGGGCTTCTTCCTGCGCGGGGTGGGCTTGGGCGTCTCCGGCGGCACGCGGTAGTGCAGGTAGAGGTCGAGCACGAGCTCGGGAAGCTGCCTTACCAGCCCCTCGAGGCGCGCGGTGTCGGCGACGAACTCGGCCATGTCGGGCTCGTCGTCGAACAGGCCGGAGAGCGCCATGAAGGGCAGCAGCAGGGTGGCGGCGGCTTCCTCATCCTCCTCGAACCAGGCCGTCTCGTCGAGAAAGACCCCCTCCATGAAACCGGCACACCAGTCGCCGATGGGCGTCTCCTCCGGGGCAATGCCGTCCAGGGTCTGCTCGAAGGGCAGTTCCGGCAGCAGACCCTGCTCCAGGGCGGCGATGGCGTTATGGCGCAGCCGCTCCAGCAGGCCGAGGATGACCTCGCGCTCGGCGTCGTCGGCGAAGGTCGGCTCCCCCTGGAACAGCTCAGCCACCCAGGCCGCCGGCGGTACCTCCCGGGGACTGACCGCCAGGGCCACCAGGAAACCGTGGGTGCCGATCAGGTCCAAGGCGTCCTCGGAAACCCGCTCCGAGGCCAGGAAGTCGTCGAGGTGGTCGAGCTGGTCATCGTCGAGCAGGGGTTCGGGCTGCGGGGTATCGGTCATCGAGACTCTCTCACGCTGGTTGACGGACTCACGCGGGTGATGGGGCTTTACGCCCGAGGGGCCAGGCGCCATTCTAGCACCCATGAACCGTGCCGCGTTGCCCCACCCCGATCCCGAGGCGCTCGCCGCCCTCGGCCCCGACGAGCTCGCGCGTGTACTCGATCAGCGGGTCGAAGCGGCCTGGGAACTGTGCCGCGAGGTACATCCTGACTTGCCAATGCCTCGGGTATGGCTCGACTTGCGCGGCCAGTGCGCCGGCCAGGCGCACTTCGGTCGCGGCGGGCTGCGCTTCAATCCGGTGCTGTATACCGAGAATCGTCTAGACTTCCTTGTCGAGGTGGTGCCCCACGAGATGGCCCACTGGTTGGTCCATCACCTGAAGGATGGCCGGCAGGCGAAGCCCCATGGTCGCGAGTGGCAGACGGTGATGCGTCGGCTGTTCGGCCTTGCTCCGCGTACCACCCACCGCTTCGATACCGGGCGAGCCAGCCCGGCGCCGCATCGCTACGTGTGCGGCTGTGGCGAACATGGCTTTACCCCTCGGCGCCACGCCCTGGCCAGCCAGGGGCGTCGCTATCGCTGCCGCAAGTGTGCTCAGACCTTGGTCTATCACCCTGGCTTGGCGTTTGAAAATGCTAGATAACCTGTTGTTATAAAAAGATTTTTTGATCATACCAATGTCTAAGAGGAAGGCCGGCGTCAAGGCGTTATGCTGGCCGCACTTCCATGGCACTGGCGGCAATGACAATCTCAATGCTGGTCGCCGGTTTCCACCCATCTGACGGGGCCACCCCAAGGACAGAGGCAACTCCATGAGCGAACAACAGAACATCTATCCGGTGCGCGATGCCATCGCCGCCAAGGCCTGGGCGGACAAGGAAAAGTACCAGGCGATGTACAAGCAGTCCGTGGACGACCCCGATACCTTCTGGGGTGAACAGGCCAAGCGCATCGACTGGGTCAAGTTCCCGACCAAGATCAAGCACACCAGCTTCGACCCCCACAATGTCGATATTCGCTGGTTCGAGGATGGCACCCTCAACGCCAGCGCCAACTGCCTGGATCGCCACCTAGAGAAGCGTGGCGATCAGACCGCCATCATCTGGGAAGGCGACGATCCCAACGACTCCGCCCACATCAGCTACCGCGAGCTGTACGAGCGCACCTGCCAGCTGGCCAACGCACTCAAGGCCCAGGGCGTGACGAAGGGCGACGTGGTCACCCTCTACATGCCGATGATTCCCGAGGCTGCCGTGGCCATGCTGGCCTGCGCCCGCATCGGCGCCGTGCACTCCGTGGTCTTCGGCGGCTTCTCTCCGGATGCCCTGGCCCAGCGCATCATCGGTGCCAACTCCAAGCTGGTGATCACCGCCGACGAGTCCGTGCGCGGTGGCAAGCAGGTGCCGCTCAAGGACAATGTCGATGCGGCCCTGACCCGCGACGGCACCGAGGTGTGCCAGAAGGTGCTGGTGGTCAAGCGTACCGGCGGCGAGATCGAGTGGAAGGAGGGACGTGACCTCTGGTACCACGAGCAGGTCGACAGCCAGCCCACCGACTGCGCGGCGGAGGAGATGAACGCCGAGGATCCGCTGTTCATCCTCTACACCTCCGGTTCTACTGGCGCACCCAAGGGCCTCAAGCACACCACCGGCGGCTACATGGTCTACGCCAGCCTGACCCACCAGTATGTCTTCGACTACCAGGATGGCGAGGTCTACTGGTGCACCGCCGACGTGGGCTGGGTCACCGGTCACAGCTACATCGTCTATGGCCCGCTGGCCAACGGCGCCACCACCCTGATGTTCGAGGGCGTGCCCAGCTATCCGACCCATGGCCGCATGGGCGAGGTCGTCGACAAGCACAAGGTCAACATCCTCTACACCGCGCCCACCGCCATCCGCGCGTTGATGGCCCATGGCGAGAACGTCATGGACTCCAGCCAGCGTGACAGCCTGCGCATCCTCGGCTCGGTGGGCGAACCCATCAACCCCGAGGCCTGGGAGTGGTACTACCGGGTGATCGGCAACTCCAACTGTCCCATCGTCGACACCTGGTGGCAGACCGAGAACGGCGGCATCATGATCGCTCCGCTGCCCGGCGCCACGGATCTCAAGCCGGGCTCCGCCACCCTGCCGTTCTTCGGCGTGCAGCCGGCGCTGTACGACAGCGAGGGCAAGGAGCTCAAGGGCGCAGTGGACGGCAATCTGGTGATCACCGACTCCTGGCCCGGCCAGGCGCGCTCCATCTGGGGTGACCATGAGCGATTCACCCAGACCTACTTCTCCACCTACCAGGGGGTCTACTTCACCGGCGATGGCTGCCGCCGCGACGAGGATGGCTACTACTGGATCACCGGCCGTGTCGACGACGTGATCAACGTCTCCGGTCACCGCATGGGCACCGCCGAGATCGAGTCCTCGCTGGTGGCCCACGACGCCGTGGCCGAGGCTGCCGTGGTCGGCTTCCCCCATGACATCAAGGGGCAGGGTATCTACATCTACGTCACCCTGAATGACGATGCGGAGCCCTCCGATGAGCTCAAGAAGGAGCTCACCCAGTGGGTGCGCAAGGACATCGGGCCGATCGCCTCGCCGGACGTCATCCAGTGGGCACCGAGTCTGCCCAAGACGCGCTCCGGCAAGATCATGCGCCGCATCCTGCGCAAGATCGCTGCCAACGAGTGCGATGGCCTGGGTGATACCAGCACCCTGGCCGATCCGTCCGTGGTGGACGAGCTGATCGAGCATCGCGCCAACCGCTGAGCCGCCGCGACGAGCTCGCCTCGTCGTCACCTGAGCCTGGCGAGCCGGCCCCCACGGGGCCGGCTTCTTTTCGGCTATCGGCAATATTGTCGACAATGTGCGCGCGATGCTTGGGAATCGCCTCTCCCATGGGGTAACATGCGACTCAACGAAGAAGAGCCCGTGTGGCGGTCGTCGATCCGCTGCCAGAGGAACCGGAGGAGAATCCATGGCCTTTGCCCAGAAATTCATCGTCGCCGATGACCATCCGCTGTTCCGCGCAGCCCTCACCCAGGCACTGCGTCAGTTGGCGCCCCAGGCCGAGATCGTCGAGTCCGACACCATGGAGGCCACCGCCGAGGTGGTGACTCGCCACCCCGATGCCGACCTGATCCTGCTCGACCTGCACATGCCGGGCGCCCACGGTTTCTCGGGCCTCATCCAGCTGCGTGGCCAGACCCCGGACATTCCGGTGGCGGTGGTCTCGGGCAGCGACGAGCCCTACGTGGTGCGCCGCGCCATCGACTACGGTGCCTCCGGCTTCATCCCCAAGTCCTCCTCGCTGCAGCTGATCGCCGAGGCAGTGGGCGAGATTCTGGATGGCGAGGTGTGGTTGCCGGCGGAGCTGGCCGCTGCCATCGGTGAGGCCGACGAGGAGGAGACCAAGTTTGCCGAGGCGATCGCCTCGCTGACCCCGCAGCAGTTCCGGGTGCTCAACATGCTTACCGAGGGTCTGCTCAACAAGCAGATCGCCTACGAGCTCAGCGTCTCCGAGGCCACCATCAAGGCCCACGTCACCGCCATCCTGCGCAAGCTGGGCGTGCACTCCCGTACTCAGGCGGTGATCGCCGCCCAGAAGCTCGAGGTCGAGCCGCCGAAGGTGCAGTCCTGAGCCGGCTCCGACGGCCTAGAAGCTGTAAGCCTTAAGCCTTAAGCCTGAAGCTGAAAGAAGCATCGCCCCCATGGCCTTGTCATGGGGGCGATGTCGTTCAGGCTGCATTCCAGCTATGAGCTGGGCGCCCGACTGGCCTGCAGGGTGCGGGTGAGCAGGGCGCGCAGGGCGGCGGGGCGCACCGGCTTGAGCAGCAGCTGGTAGCCGGCGCGCTTGACCTCCTCGGCGACCTCCTCGGTGCGGTCGGCGGTGATCACGATGCCGGGCACCGCGCCCTCCAGCCGCTCGCCGAGGGCCTCCAGGGCCATCAGCCCGGTGACCTCGTTGTCCAGATGGTAGTCGGCGAGTATCGCGTCCGGGTCGCCATCGAGGTGGCGCAGCACCGACTTGGCGCCACCGATGCTGGTGGCGGCGAAGACCTCACAGCCCCACCCGGAGAGCATCGCCTTCATGCCCTCGAGGATCAGCGTCTCGTTGTCGATGCACAGGATCCGTGTGCCGGCGAGCTTGTTGCCAGCACGGCGCGGGGCGGCCGCTTCCTCGGCCTGTTCGGCCTCGCTGCGCGCGGCCACCACCGGCACGCTGACCGAGAACATGGTGCCGTGACCCTCTCGGGAGCGCACCGTGATGGGGTGGTCCAGCACCCGGCTCATGCGATCGGCGATGGAGAGCCCCAGGCCCAGCCCCTTCTCGCTCTCCTTGTGGCGCGAGGCCTGGTCGAGGCGGCGGAACTCCTGGAAGATCTCCGCCTGCTTGGAGGCCGGGATGCCGGGGCCGGAGTCCCACACCTGGATAGAGAGGCGGCCCCCCTGGCGACGGCAGCCCAGCAGCACCCGTCCCTCCTGGGTGTAGCGGATGGCGTTGGAGAGGAAGTTCTGCACGATGCGACGCAGCATCTGGGCGTCGCTGTCGACCCACTGACGGGTCGGTACCACCACCAGGTCGAGGCCGCGGTCCTCGGCCATCACCTCGAACTCGGCGCGTAGCGGGCGGATGATATCCGCGAGGGCGAAGTGGCTGCGGCGCGGCGTCAGGGCGCCGGCATCCAGCTTGGAGATGTCGAGCAGGGTGCTGAGGAGCTCCTCGGCGGCCTGCAGGGAGTTGTCGATATGGCCGATGGTGCGCTTCATGTCGCTGGCATCCATCTCCTGGGAGAGCGCCGAGGTGAACAGGCGGGCGGCGTTCAGCGGCTGCAGCAGGTCGTGGCTGGCGGCGGCCAGGAAGCGGGTCTTGGAGGCGTTGGCATCCTCGGCCAGCTGCTTGGCCTGGCGCAGCGCCTGCTCCGCCTCGGCGCGCACCCGGTTCTCCTGGCGCAGCGCCGCGTTGGCCTCGGAGAGCGCCTGGGTGCGCTCGCGTACGCGCTCCTCCAGGGTCTCGTTGGTCTCCTTCAGGGCGATCTCCGCGAGGCGGCGCTCGGTGATGTCCTGGTAGAGGGCGAAGAAGCCGAGTATCGCGCCGCTGTCGCCGAAGTGGGGGGTGTAGGTCACCAGCATGTAGCGGCGTCCCTCGGGGAGCCGGATCGAGACCTCGAAGCTGACCCGCTCGCCGGACAGTGCCCGCTCGATCCACTGCTCCCGCTCCAGGGCCATCTCGGGCGGGATGACCTCCTGCACGCGCTTGCCGATCACCGCGTTGCGGTCGATGCCGAAGGCCTGCTCGTAGGCGCGGTTGGTAAAGAGGTAGCGACACTCCTTATCGAAGTAGGCGATCAGCGCGGGGACGTTGTCCGTGTAGATGCGGATGTTGTTCTCCGAGCGGATCAGCGCCTCCTCGATGCGCTTCTGCTGGGTGATGTCCTGGTAGGTGTAGACGAAGCCGCCGCCGGGCATGGGATTGCCCTGGACCTCGAGCACGCTGCCGTCCTGGCGATAGCGCACGTAGCGGTGGGGCTGGCCCTCGCGGATGTTGTCGAGCAGCAGCTGGACATGCTCCTCGGGGTCGCCGGGGCCGTACTCGCCGTTGTGGGCGTTGTAGCGAAAGATCTTGTCGATCGGTGCGCCGACCCGGATCAGGTGGTCGGGGAAGCGGAACAGCTCCAGGTAGCGCTGGTTCCACACCACCAGGCGCAGGTTCTGGTCGACCACGCTGATGCCCTGGTTGATGTTCTCGATGGTGGCCTGGAGCAGGGCGCGGTTGAATTCGAGTACCTGGGAGGCCTCGTCGACGATGGAGATGACGTCGGAGATGCCGATGCCGCGTCCCTGCAGCGCCGAATTGACCACGATGCGCGCCGAGGAGGCGCCGAGCACCGAGGCCAGGAAGCGCTCGGTGAACTGGATGATGTCGATGGAGGCGCGGGTACCATCTTCCAGCGGCTTGCCGCTGCGCCGGGCGTAGTCGTCGAAGGCCCGGCTGACCTGGCCGGCGCCCAGGAAGCGTTCGCACAGTACCTTGAGGTCGCCCACCGTGGTGGCGCCGGTCCAGGGGCGGTTCACCGAGGTCTGGCGGGTCTCGACGCTGTCGACGAACAGCGAGGCCTGGATGCGTTCCACCACTCGCTGGGAGGTGACCTGGGAGACGAAGATGTAGCAGAACAGGTTGACCCCCAGCGACAGCATCACGCCGTGGGTGAAGCTGTCGCCGACGTTGAGGCCGAACAGCGAGGTGGGGGCGAGCCAGGCCACGCCGAGCGGGCCGCCCGCCAGCCACTCGGCGGGCAGCACGTCGGCGCCGATCATCGCCGGCATCAGCAGGCTGTAGGCCCAGATGGCGAAGCCGGCGTTCATGCCGACGATCACCCCCAGGCGGTTGCCACGCTTCCAGTAGAGTCCGCCGATCAGTGCCGGGGCGAACTGGCCGGCGGCGGCGAAGGAGAGCATGCCGATGGAGGCCAGCGAGGTGAACTCGCCGATCAGCTGGTAGAAGCCGTAGGCCATGGCCAGCACCGCGCCGATGGTGATGCGCCTTGCGCGCAGCACCAGGCGGCCATAGTCGCGGGCCTTGGTATCGAACCAGCGCAGCCGGAACAGGGCCGGGATGACGATCTCGTTGGAGATCATGATCGATACCGCCACGGCGGCGACGATCACCATGCCGGTGGCCGCCGAGAAGCCGCCGATGAAGGTCAGCAGGGTCAGCCAGGTGCTGTCGGCGGCCATGGGCAGTGCCAGCACATAGCTGTCCGGTTCCACATTGCCGCCGGCGAACAGGGTCAGGCCGGCGGCGGCCAGGGGCACCACGAAGAAGGCGAAGGCCAGCAGGTAGAGCGGGAACAGCCAGCGCGCGGTGCGCGCGTCGTCGCGGTGGGTATTCTCCACCACCGCCACGTGGAACTGGCGCGGCAGGCAGAGGATCGCCAGCATCGCCAGCAGGGTCTGGGCCCAGAAGCTCTGGCCGAAGTCCTGCTGGGCCAGCTGGCGCTGGAGCTCGAGCTGGCTCTCGGCGCGTGCCAGAAGGTCGCCCAGCCCGTCGAACATGCCCCAGGTGACATAGGCCCCCAGCGCCATGAAGGCGAGCAGCTTGACCAGCGACTCGAAGGCCACGGCGTGGATCAGCCCCTCGTGGTGCTCGGTGGCGTCGGTGTGGCGGGTGCCGAAGAGGATGGCGAAGGCGGCCATCACCACTGCCACGTAGAAGGCGGTATCGGCGAACAGCGGCGCGCGGGTGATATCGCTGTCGGCCGTCAGCACGCTGAAGGAGGTGGCCACGGCCTTCAGTTGCAGGGCGATATAGGGCAGGGTGCCGATCAGAGCCACCAGGCTGGCGAAGGCCGCCAGCGACTGGGTCTTGCCGTAACGCGAGGCGATGAAGTCGGCGATGGAGGTGACGTTCTGGTGCTTGGCGACGCGGATCATCTTGGCCAGTACCGGCCAGAACAGCAGGAAGGTGAGGATCGGCCCCACGAAGATGCTGGCGAAGGACCAGCCGCCGCTGGCGGCCTGGCCTACCGCACCGTGGAAGGTCCAGGAGGTGCAGTAGATGGCCAGTGCCAGGCTGTAGATGATCGGCCGTCGCTGACTGGCGCCGTGGCGCCGGGCATGGCGATCGCCGCGCCAGGCGATGGCGAACAGTACGGCGATGTAGAGCAACGATGCGGCGACCAGCAGCCAGCCTGAGAACATGAGCTTCCTCCCTGGGTGTCGCCGCCCATTCTAGGGCAAGGACGCGGCTGAGGGCAGGCGCATGGTTCAGTCGGTCTCTACACAGACGGCGCGGTAGAGCGGGGCCTCCGCCGTCAGGCGTCGCAGGGCGTCCAGCTGTGGCTGGCGCGACTCGCCCGCCAAGGGCAGGGTCTCGCGGGTGGCGCAGTTCATCAGCCAGGTCTGGTGGCTGACACTGTCCTGGGCCTGCTTCTCGAAGCGGTAGAGCAGGAATTCGACCCGTTTCTCGCCATCCTGCTCCTGGACCGTCATGCCCTGCTCGTCGACCACGCTGAAGGCGGTGGTCATGGGGAAGAGGTAGGTCCAGGGGCGCCAGAACATGGCGTCCTGCTCGGCCTGGACGACGCGGGCGCTTTCCGGCAGCAGCGAGCGCTTGTGCTCGTACCAGCTGTACTCCGTCTGGATCTGGTAACCGAGCATCCCCAGGCCGCCCAGTGCGGGGATGATCCAGCGCGGCAGGCGCTTGCCACTGACCTTGCGCAGCAGCAGGCCGATGCCCGCCGCCCCGAGGCCGGCGAAGATCGCCCCAATCAAGTGCCAAATCATGGTTCACCTTTTCTCAAAGAGATCGGGCTTCCCAAGGGAAGCCCGATCGGTAGGGAGTTACTGGCCCGGCGAGCCGGGCCAGGGGGCCATTATGGCCCAGTCGGTGCCGAGACGTCAGTGCTCGGTTGCGGCACCAGCACCCTTGGGATAGCGGACGCTCTCCACCAGGTCCTGGATCTCCTGCGGGGGCTCTTCGGTGGCGGTGGATACCAGGTAGGCCACTGTGAAGTTGAAGATCGCGCCCACCGCGCCGAAGGAGAGCGGCGAGATGCCCAGGATCCAGTTGTCCGGGGTGTTGGCCAGCATGTTGGTCTCGGGAATGAAGAACCAGCCCAGGTAGGTGAAGATGTAGAGCAGGGTGGCGATCAGGCCGGTCAGCATGCCCGCCACGGCGCCCTTGTTGTTCACCCGCTTGGAGAAGATCCCCATCATCAGCGCCGGGAACAGCGAGGCGCCGGCGATACCGAAGGCCAGGGCCACCGTCTGGGCGGCGAAGCCCGGCGGGTTGAGGCCCAGGTAGGTGGCCAGCAGGATGGCGCCCGCCATGGAGATACGTGCGGCCAGCATCTCGCCCTTCTCGGTGATCTTCGGGTTGATCATGGTCTTGATCAGGTCGTGACTGATCGCCGAGGAGATGGCCAGCAGCAGGCCTGCGGCGGTGGAGAGGGCGGCCGCGATACCGCCGGCGGCGATCAGGCCGATGACCCACGGGGGCAGGTTGGCGATCTCGGGGTTGGCGAGTACCAGGATATCGTTGTTGACGGTCAGCTCGCTGCCTTCCCAGCCGCGCGCCTCGGCGGTGTCGGCGAAGTCGGCGTTGCCGTCGTTATAGAGCTGGATGCGGCCGTCGTCGTTCTTGTCCTCGAAGTTGATCAGGCCGGTCTCCTCCCAGGTGCGAACCCAGCCGGGACGCTCCTCGTAGAGGATGGGGTTTCTGGCCGCTTCATCGTAGTCCTCGACCTGGCCGGCCATCTCCGGATAGACCGTGGTGGCCAGGTTCAGGCGTGCCATGGAGCCCACGGCCGGTGCGGTGAGATAGAGCAGGGCGATGAACACCAGGGCCCAGCCGGCGGACCAGCGAGCGTCGGCCACCTTGGGCACGGTGAAGAAGCGGATGATGACGTGGGGCAGACCTGCGGTACCCACCATCAGCGACAGGGTGAACAGCACCATGTTGAGCTTGTTGTCGACGTCCGCGGTGTAGTCGCGGAAGCCCAGGGCGTTGACCACATCGTCGAGCTTCTCCAGCAGCGGGATGCCGGACTCGGTGTGGGTGCTGAACATCCCGAACATGGGGATCGGGTTGCCGGTCAGCTGCATGGCGATGAACACCGCCGGGATGGTGTAGGCAATGATCAGCACGATGTACTGGGCCACCTGGGTGTAGGTGATGCCCTTCATGCCGCCGAATACCGCATACAGGAACACGATGAAGGCCGCGATCCAGATACCCCAGGTGTTGGAGACCTCGAGGAAGCGCGAGAAGGCCACGCCGGCACCGGTCATCTGGCCGATGACGTAGGTCACCGAGGCGACGATCAGACAGATGACGGCCACCAGGCGTGCGGCATTGCTGTAGAAGCGGTCACCGATGAAGTCCGGCACCGTGAACTTGCCGAACTTGCGCAGGTAGGGCGCCAGCAGCATGGCCAGGATGACGTAGCCGCCGGTCCAGCCCATCAGGAAGGTGGAGTTGGCGTAGCCGCCGGAAGCCAGCAGGCCGGCCATGGAGATGAACGACGCGGCGGACATCCAGTCGGCGGCGGTGGCCATGCCGTTGGTGATCGGATGGACGCCGCCGCCCGCCACATAGAAGTCCTTGGTCGAGCCCGCTCGGGCCCAGATCGCGATGCCGATGTAGAGGGCAAACGAGGCCCCTACGAACAGCAGGTTGATGGCAAATTGACTCATGCTGTCTTACTCCCCGAGTCCGAATTTCTTGTCGAGTTGGTTCATTCGCCAGGCGTAGAAGAAGATCAGGCAAATGAATGTCAGGATCGAACCCTGCTGGGCGAACCAGAAGCCCAGGTCGGTACCGCCTACCGGGATGCCGGCGAGCAGCGGCCGGAACAGGATGGCGCAGCCGTAGGAGACGAAGGCCCAGACGACCAGGCAGCCAGCGATCAGGCGCACGTTGGCCTTCCAGTACTCGGTTGAGTCGACTTTCTCTTCTGCCATGTCGTGTTCTCCACTTGTTGTTGAGCTAGGGAACTTGTGCAGTCGTTGGTTGAGGGATCACCAAGGCAATCGCACGCCCCCGGCCGCGAGGCGCATTGGTGTCGTGCGATTGCCCTGCATGATGCAGGTGGATAGTGGTCAATGAGTGCCAAAAATGAATCCCAGACTTTCGTATCATGAGAATAAAGCAATTCAACGCGTTTTATAAAAATCGTTTTTTTTCAGAGTGTTGAATTGATTGTTTTCGTGAAATGCCGGGAGCGGCGGTGGCAGGATAGAACCATGGTATATCCTGTCCTCCTATGACCTTTGTCTAGGAATGAATGGGTGGGATAGGACCATGGTCTAAGCGGTGCTCGGTCGATACGATCGTCTAGCTTATCGGCGAGGTGTCGTCGTTGTTATGCTCCAGAGAAGTACCGATGTGTCATCGGCATCATCGACAGCCGATCACGCCTGCGGAAACCAATAATAATGCCGCCGCTGAAGCCGCCCCGGGTCGCCGCCGAACGACGTCCGGGGTCGGGGTCTTCCTCGCAGTGGTGGCCGATCCGTGAGGTCCAGCCATGGTCGATCTCGATCTTTCCCAGCCGCCGTTCACGCTGCTCGACGACGCTGGTCGCGAGCGCGTGCGTCAGGGTGTCGATCTTGCCTACTTCGACCGCGACGAGATCATCCTCGAGGCCGGCCAGCCCGGCGAGTATGTCTTCATTATCCACAAGGGCGAGGTGGCCGAGATCGATACCACCCAGCCCGCGGCCCGGGAACGCATCGGTCATTACACCCAGGGCGACCTGTTCGGTGCCATCAGTATCCTCAATGGCAAGAGTCGCTATCGCTTTCGCGCCGAGCAGGAGAGCCTTTGTTACCTGCTGCCCAAGGCGCTGTTCCTCGAGCTGTGCGATGACTGCCCGCCATTCGCCGAGTTCTTCCGCCAGACCCTGGCTCACAAGGCCCGTCTGCTTACCGAGCAGCGCGCCGAGGGCGGGGTGACCATGGCCGGCTTCATGCTGGCGGCGGTGGACGAGTGCATGCGCGAGCCGCTGGTGGTGCCCGCCACCACGACCATTGCCGAGGCGGTGGCCACCATCAACGAGCGGCGTGCCAACTCGCTGCTGGTGGCGCGTGACGGCGGCCACGGCATGATCACCAAGACCGACCTGCTCAATGCCCTGGTGGTGGACGAGCTGGGTCGCGACTCTCCGCTGGAGGGGCTGGGCCATGGCGAGCTGATCACCGTGGCGCCCGGGCAGTACCTGTTCGAGGCGCTGGTGATCATGACCCGCCACAAGGTGGAGCGGGTGGTGGTGATGGAGCAGCAGCGCCCGGTGGGGGTGGTGGAGCTGACCGACGTGCTCAGCTACTTCTCCAGCCGCAGCTACGTGGTCAGCCTGCAGGTGGAGCAGGCGGAGAGCCTGGAGGCGTTGGCCGCCGCCAGTCGCCGCACTCCCGAACTGGTCAGCGCGCTGATGGCCCAGGGGGTCAAGCTGCGCTTCGCCATGGGGTTGCTGGCCGCACTCAACGGGCGGATCATCAACAAGGCCTGGGGATTTCTGGTGGACGAGCGCTACCACGCCGGCAGCTGCCTGATGGTGATGGGCAGCGAGGGGCGCGGCGAGCAGATCCTCAAGACCGACCAGGACAACGGCCTTATCCTGGCCGACGACCTCGACTGGCCCGACTGCGCCGAGCAGATGCAGCGCCTGACCGACACCCTGATCGAGCTGGGCTATCCGCCCTGTCCCGGCAACATCATGGTGTCCAATCCCGAGTGGGTGGGCACGGTTAGCCAGTGGCAGCGACGCATCGCGCGCTGGATCGAGGCCCGCGACGGCGACAGCCTGATGAAGCTCGCCATCATGCTCGACTCCCATGCGGTGGCGGGCAATCCGGCGCTGCTCGACCGGGTGCGCGACGACCTCTTCGCCCAGTGCGCCGGCAACGAGCTGCTGCTCTCCTACTTCGCCCGTACCATCCTGCGCTTCTCCACGCCGCTGACCCTGTTCGGTTCGCTCAAGCGTCCCCAGCACGGCATCGACATCAAGAAGGGCGGCATTTTTCCGATCGTCCACGGCGTACGGGTGATGGCCCTGGAGCGCGGCATCAGGCCCACCTCGACCCTGGAGCGCCTCGATGCCCTGGCCGCCGACGGTCGCCTGGAGCCGCGCTTCGCCGAGGACCTGGCCGAGGCGCTGTCGCTGTTCACCGAGCTGCGCCTCAAGCAGCAGCTGTCTCGCCGCGAGGGCGATGACGACAACCGCAAGCCCGACCGGGTCGTGGTCCAGGAACTCTCGTCGCTGGAGCGCGACCTGCTGCGCGAGGCGCTGCATATCGTCAAGGACTTCAAGCAGCGCCTCTCGCATCGCTTCCATCTGGAATACTCATGAACCGACGGAACGACAACGACACAAGGAGCCCGTCATGCTCAAGGTCCTGAGGCGCGCCGCGGACCGAAGGCGCCATGCCAACGGCGAGTACGCCTGGCTGTTTCATCCCTATACTGGTGAGGAGATGGTGGTGATCGACACCGAGACCACCGGCCTGGATACCCGCAGTGCGGAGCTGGTGTCGATCGCCGCGGTGCGGGTGCGTGGCGACCGTATCCTGACCAGCGAGTCCCTGGACCTGCGCTTGAGGCGGCCTGACACGCTGACCGGCGACTCCATCCGCATCCATGGCCTGCGCGGCGTGGATCTCGACAACGGCGAGAGCATCGATGCGGCCCTGGCCCGACTGCTCGACTTCGTCGGCAATCGCCCGCTGGTGGGCTGGCACCTGGGATTCGACCTGGCGATCCTCAATCGCGAGCTGCGCCCGCGTTTTGGCTTCGAGCTGCCCAACGCCACCGTGGACGTGGCCCAGCTGTGGCGACGTCGGCTGTGGCGCCGGCACCCGGAGATCGACAGCCTGCCGCGCTTCGAGGCTGTCGCCGAGCACCTGGGGGTGCCGGTGATGGGGCGTCATACCGCCCTGGGCGACGCGGTCACCACTGCGCTGATGTTCCTGCGCCTGGAGCGGGGCCACGCCAGCGGTGACCAGTTCGCCTGAGCGTGTCGGCGTCGCCTGGCGGCGGCGCCGATGGTAGGATGGGCGCCCTCCCATTTTCGCCCGCACTGGCAGCGCCAAGACCCATGCAAGACGCCGTGATCTTCGACCCCCGCGAGCGCCACGCCGCGCCCTCCGCCCCCGAAACGTCCGATGCCCCCGATGCACGGGCGAAGCGCGAGTTCAACAAGCTGCACAAGCGCTTGCGGCGCCAGGTGGGCAACGCCATCATCGACTACGGGATGATCCACGAGGGTGACCGGGTGATGGTCTGCCTCTCCGGTGGCAAGGACAGCTACACCCTGCTCGAGATCCTGCGCAGCCTGCAGCGCAACGCCCCGGTGAGCTTCTCGCTGGTGGCCGTCAACCTCGACCAGAAACAGCCCGGCTTCCCGGAGCACGTGCTGCCCGAGTACCTGGAGGGCACCGGCGTCGAGTACCATATCCTCGAGCGCGACACCTACTCGGTGGTCAAGGAGAAGACCCCGGAAGGCAAGACCACCTGCGCGCTCTGCTCGCGGCTGCGGCGCGGCTCCCTGTACGGCTTCGCCGAGGAGATTGGTGCCACCAAGATTGCCCTGGGCCACCATCGCGAGGATATCCTCGAGACGCTGTTCCTCAACATGTTCTTCGGTGGCAGCCTCAAGGCGATGCCGCCCAAGCTGCTCTCCGATGATGGCAGGAACATGGTGATACGGCCGCTGGCCTATTGCCGCGAGGCGGATATCGCCGAGTTCGCCCGGCAGATGGCCTTCCCGATCATCCCCTGCAACCTGTGTGGCTCCCAGCCCAACCTGCAGCGCCAGGTGGTCAAGGAGATGCTGGCGGAATGGGAGGCGAAGCACCCGGGACGCCTGGAGAGCATGTTCAAGGCGGTGACCAACGTCGCACCATCGCAACTCGCCGACCGCGAGCTGTTCGACTTCGTCGGGTTGGAGGAGAAGCAGGCGAATATGCAGGCCAGGCGGATCGATATCTTGAACGAGTAGGTCAGCGACAAGCAGTGACCTTCAAGGACCCCCCTGACTAAGCGCTATCGCCGATGGCTGACTCGCTCAAGGCTGTTCCGGCGACTGGCCTTCGAGGGGGCGCTGTGAACCCGTCCATGGGCGCTACCTCGGCCATCCCTGGTCCTCGGACCCCCTCTACGACCAGTCCCCGGCGCCTCTCGCTACGAGTCATTGCGATACACCTGTTGGCTGGCTCCTCATGCCGCCTTGCAGCTTCAGTGCGCACCCTCTTCCTCGGCCAGGCGGGTGAGCGCCGGCAGGTCGAGGATATTGACCTCCCGGCCGGAGACGGCCACCAGGCCCTGGGTCTGGAAGCGACCGAGGATGCGGCTCACTGTCTCCACCGCCAGGCCCAGGTAGTTGCCGATATCCGCTCGGGACATGGAGAGGCGGAAGCTGTAGGGGGAGTAGCCGCGGCGGCGGAAGCGCTCCGAGAGGCTGGTGAAGAAGCTGGCCAGGCGCTGGTCGGCGGTCTTGCGTGACAGCAGGCGCATCATGCGGCGGTCGTCACGCAGCTCCTTGCTCATGCTGCGGTAGAGCTGGCCGCGCAGCTCCGGCAGCGACTCCGAGAGGTGGTCGAGACGATCGAAGGGGATCTCGCAGACGGTGGTGGTCTCCAGCGCCACCACGGTGCCGGGGTAGTGCTCCTCGTCGATACCGTCGAGGCCCACCAGCTCGCTGGGCAGGTAGAAGTTGGTCAGCTGGTCCTCGCCGCTGCCCTCAGTGGTGACCTGCTTGAGGCTGCCCGAGCGAACTGCGAACACGCTGGTGAAGGGGCTGTCCTGACGAAACAGCGCCTCGCCCTTCTTGAGCGGTGCGCGGCGCCGGATGATGGCGTCGAACTGGTCCATGTCCTCCACCTCCAGCGCCAGTGGCAGGCAGAGCGAGCTCAGGCTGCAGGTCTGACAGCGTGTCTCCTGCAGCACCGAACGCCGTCGGCCGGTGAGGGTGTCAGCCATGGCCCTTTCCTTCTTGATCGTGGTCATGGGCCCATTATGGAGCAAAGCGCGGGCAGGGCAAACCACCCTGGACAGGGTAATGGAGAACGACGCCGCCCCGAGGCGGGATCAGGTGGTCGGCGGAGGGGTGAATGCCTCGAGGATGCGGGGCAGTCGCCAGTGTCCCTCGGCGGTCAGCATCATCCCGTCACCCGTGAGTTCAACCAGCCCCTCGGCGCGCAGCGCCTCCAGGGCAGAGCCCGTCATCAGGGCGGCAGGATCGATGGCGCGACCGCAGAGCAGTGCCTCGAGCGTCTCACGATAGCGCTGCTGCTCGGCCGTGAGGCGTATGCCGCGGGCGGCGGGAAGGCGACTGGCATCCAGGGCTTCTTCGTATTCCGCCAGGCTGTCGGTGTTGCGTATCCACAGATCGCCGATGCGGCTGTTGGCACCCATGCCGAGCCCCAGCAGGTCACCGGCGGGACCCTGGGTAAAGCCCAGTGGGCCGTGACCCAGGGTACCGCTGGCCTGGGCCTGGGCCAGGCGGTCAGTGTGGCGTGCATAGAGGCCGAGGCCGATATGCACGTAGCCGGCAGCATCCAGTCGGCCACGCGCCTCGGCCAGCAGCCGCCGGCGTGTCGCCGCGTCGGGCAGCCAGTCGCGGTGGATGGCACGCTGGGCCAGATGACGCTCGGGGCGGTGGTGGTAGCGGTAGAGACGGATGCGTGCCGGGGCCATGCCGATCACCTGCTCCAGGGTATCGGCGAGGCCCTGCGGTGTCTGGAAGGGCAGGCCGAGCATCAGCGACAGCGTCAGTTCCCGGAAGCCCAGGCGGTCGGCCTCGTCGACCAGCGCCTCGGTCAGGGCACGTGGCTGGATGCGATTGATGGCCTGCTGGACCCGGGGGTCGAGTTCCTGCACACCCAGGTTCAGGCGGTTGAAGCCCAGCGCCTGCAGGTGGCGCAGGGTGAGCATGTCCGCCTCTCGGGGGTCGAGCTCGATGCTGAAGTCGCGCTCCCGGGCACCGGAGAGGCCCAGGCGGGCATCCAGACGGTCGAAGAGGTCGCTCATCTGGTCCAGGGCAAGGAATGCCGGCGTCCCGCCGCCCCAGTGCAGACGCATCACCGAGGGCAGGCCGGTGAGTCGGCGCCGGGCCAGCACCATCTCGCGGTCGAGCCGCGACAGATAGGGCTCGGCCTGGCGGTTGTTGCGGGAGGGCACGCACTGGCTGGCGCAGAAGCGGCAGGCATGACGGCAGAAGGGCAGGCGTACCTTTACCGCCAGGGGCGCCTCTGCCGGGCGGTCGGCGAGGGCCGACTCCAGTGCCGGGGCGCCGACGCTGTCGCGATAGTGGTGTGGGCCGGGATAGGCGACCTCGGCGGCAGATACCAGGTCGCCCGCGCCGGGCAGCGGCTCTCGAGGCGGACTCGAGGCCCCGAAGGGGGCGGTGCGCTTGGCGTGAACGGACATGGGGCGACTCCGGGTCGTGAACATACTCCCCATGCTAGGGTGCCGCGGCCAGGCAAGCGTTGAGCTGCGTCAATCCCGCGTGGAATAGTGATCAGCCAGCGTGTCCACCTTCCAGGGGGAGCAGCTGCCACAGCTGCCAGAGCGCGAAGGCGATGATCGACAGCGCGGCGATGCTGCGGGTGGCCGGGTGGCGAATCAGCCCTGCCAGCTGGCGGGCGGCGAGCCCGGTGGCCAGCAGCGCCGGCAGGGTGCCGAGCCCGAAGGCGCCCATCAGCAGCGCGCCGTACAGCGGGTCGGCCATGGCCAGGCTCCAGGCGAGCATGGAGTAGACCAGTCCGCAGGGCAGCCAGCCCCATACCGCCCCCAGCGCCATCGCCTGGGGCACCCTGACCACCGGCATCAGGCGCCGCCCGATCGGCTCCAGATGGCGCCACAGGCGCTTGCCCACCGCCTCCACCCGCAGCAGCCCCTTCCACCAGTCGGCGATATACAGCGCCATCAGGATCAGCATCACAGCGGCGAAGCCCTGCAGGACGAGGCGCGCGGGGGCGGTCAGCGAGAGCAGGGTACCCAGTGCCGCCGCCAGGGCGCCGGCGGCCATGTAGCTGGCGATGCGTCCCAGGTTGTAGCCCAGCAACAGGCCGCCGAGGCGCGCCGGCGAGCGCATGCTGGGGGGCACCGCGAAGGAGAGGGCGCTCATGATGCCGCCGCACATGCCGATGCAGTGGGCGCCCCCCAGCAGGCCGAAGACGAAGGCCGCCGCGAAAGGCGGCAGGTCGAGACCGGTGGGATCCATCAGCTCCTCTCGCCCCGCTGTGGCGTCGTCGCCGGCCCGTTGTCACCGTGCTTGGCGTGACGCGATTCGGCGCCCGCGTCGTCTCCCGTCTCGCCGTTTTCCTGGCCTTTCTTCCCGGCTTGTCGGCGCTGCGCCAAGGGGGCGTCGTTCTCGTCGTCATCGAAGAGGATGCGATAGGCCGGCCCCTCCAGGTCCTCGAACTGATCGTGCTTCACCGCCCAGAAGAAGGCCCAGACGGCCAGGCCGAGCAGGATCAGCGACAGCGGGATCAGCAGGTAGAGAATGCTCATGGGTTGACCTCCGAGGGCGTGGCGGCCGGGGCAGCGGGCGCATGGGCGAGGCGGCTGCGGAAACGGTTGAGGCGCAGGGCATTGCCCACCACCACCAGGGAGCTGGCCGACATGCCGATGGCGGCCAGCCAGGGGGGCACGATGCCGATGGCGGCCAGCGGCATCGCCGAGGCGTTGTAGACCACCGACCATAGCATGTTCTGGCGCATCACCCGACGGGTGGCGCGGCACAGTTCCACCGCCTCGGCGATGCGTGACAGGCGCGGGCTGAGCAGGATGGCGTCGGCACTGGTGCGGGCCAGGTCGGTGGCACCGTTCATGGCGATGGCCACGTCGGCGCCAGCCAGCACCGGCACGTCGTTGATGCCGTCGCCGACCATGGCGACCCGTTCGCCTTCGGCCTGGCACTCGCGGATGCGTTCCAGCTTGCGTTCGGGGCTGGCGCTGCCCTCCCAGGTCGCGATGCCCAGGCGGCTGGCCAGGCCCTCGGCAGCCCCGGGAGTGTCGCCGGAGAGCAGTTCCACGGCGAGGCCGAGCTCCTGCAGCATGGCTATCGTCTCGGCGGCGTCGTCACGCACCTGGTCCTGCAGGCGAAACCAGCAGCGCGGCTCGCCATCCTCGGCCAGCAGCAACCACTGGCCCTCCCCGGGTGGCACCGGAGACGCCTCGGGGGCGGCAAAGTCAGCGCGGCCCAGCCGCCAGGCGCAACCATCCAGCTGCCCCTCGAGGCCCTTGCCGGGGCGGCTGGTGACCCGTTCGGCGTGCCGGTCGGCATCCCGGTAGGGGTGGAAGGCGCGGGCGATGGGGTGTTCGGATCGCGCCTCCAGGGCGGCGGCCAGGGAGCGCGCCCGCTCCACCTCCAGTCCCCCCAGCGGGCGCGTCTCCACCAGGCTCATGCGGCCGGTGGTGAGGGTGCCGGTCTTGTCGAGGATCACCCGATCGACCTGGGAGAGCGCCTCGATGGCATCGGCGCGGGTAACCAGCACGCCACGTCGGCGCAGCTGGCCGTGGCCGGCGGTGAGGGCGGTGGGGGTCGCCAGGGCCAGGGCGCAGGGGCAGGTCACCACCAGCACCGAGAGGGTGACCCACAGCACCCGCGAGGGGTCGATGAACCACCAGACGATGGCCACGCCCAGGGCCACGAACAGCAGCCTGAGCACGAACAGGTGGGCCATGCGCGCGGCCATCTGGGCGAGCCGCGGGCGGCTGGCGAAGGCGCGGTCGGTGAGGTCGACGATGCCGGAGACCCGGGCATCGCGGCCGGCATGGGTCACCCGCACCACCAGCGGGCTCTCCACGTTGTGGCTGCCACCGGTGACGGCATCGCCGAGGCGACGGGTCACGGGCAGGTACTCGCCGGTGAGCATCGATTCGTCGAGGCTCGATTCGCCCTCCTCGATCACGCCGTCGGCGGGTACGGTGTGGCCGGGCTTGACCAGTACCCGGTCGCCGGCGGAGAGCTCGCCGGCGGGCAGGATTCTCTCCTCGCCCGCGTCGGTCAGGCGGATCGCCGAGGGGGGCAGGGCGCCGGCCAGGGCGTTGCCGGTATGGCCGCTGCGGCGCCGGGCGCGGGCCTCCACATAGCGCCCGAAGAGCAGGAAGAAGGTGAACATCGCCACCGAGTCGAAGTAGACCTCTCCCATACCGCTGATCACCGCATAGCCGCTGGCCAGATAGGCGCCGCCGATGGCGATGGAGACCGGTACATCCATGCCCAGCACCCGGGTGCGCAGATCGCGCAGCGCATTGCGGAAGAAGGGCAGGGCGGAGAAGAACACCACCGGGGTGGCCAGGGCGAAGGAGAGCCAGTGGAACAGGGCGAGGAAGTCCTCGCTGATCTCCCCGGGGCCGGCCACGTAGATGGGAATCGAGAACATCATCACCTGGGCCATGCCCACCGCGGCGACGATCAGACGGCGCACGGTCATGCGCTCCTCGCGCTGCAGTCGCGCCTGGGCCTCGTCGGGTTCCCAGGGCTGGGCCTGGTAGCCGATGGCGGCCATCTCGGCGAGGATCCGCGACAGTTTGACCTCCTGCGGGTCCCAGCTGACGCGTACCCGGTGGTGGGTGAGGTTGACCGCGCTTGCGGCGATCCCCTGCAGGGCGTTGAGGCGATGCTCGATCAGCCAGGCGCAGGCGGCACAGGTGATGCCGTCCACCGCCAGGGTGGCGTGGACGCGTCCGCTATCGTCCCCCTCAGGATGCACGAACTGGCGCTGCAGGCCGGGATCGTCGAATACCGCCCAGGTCTCGGCCCGGGCGGCGTCGCGGTCATCGGGGCGCTCCGGCAGCTCGGTGCGGAAGCGGTAGTAGCTGGCCAGCCCGCCATCGACGATGGCGTGGGCCACCGCCTCGCAGCCGGGACAGCACAGCGGATGGCGGGTGTCGTCCAGGGTGATCGACCAGGGGGCCCTGGCGGGCACCGGGTTGCCGCAGTGGTAGCAGGGTGCGTCGCGGGAGGTGTCGGCGGTGTCGTTCGTCATGTCACAGGCGCCGGGCTAGAGGCCCGGTTCCAGGGCGGCCTCGTCGTCGCTGGGGAAGCTCCCCTCGCCGGTCAGTCGCCATTCGGCCCCTTCCCCGGCCTCGGGCTGCAGCTGCAGGTACCAGCGGTGGCGCAGCGGCTCGTCCAGGGTGGTGACGTAGCGACCCTCGCGTACGTGCTCGAGGGTGAGTTCGCGGTCGAAGTCGCTGTCGGTGGGGAAGATCAACGCCAGGTGCAGTCGATCAGGCTGGCGCGGCCCCTCCAGGTCCACCACCACATCGCCGGTGCGGTTGTCGACCCGCAGGCGGGCCTTGAGTCCCAGCTCCTGGGCGTGCTCCTGCTTGGCCAGCTGCTCGTTGATGGCCAGGCCACGCTTGTAGTAATCGCCGCCCACCGAGCCATCGTAGTAGCGGATCGAGAGCGTTAGATAGACCAGGCTGAAGGTGATGGACGACAGCAGTAGCCCGATCAGGAACCAGGGCCAGAACTGTTTGTACCAGGGCTTGATATCTTCGCTCATCTTATCTCCGCAGGTCGCCGAGGAAACGCGCCTCGCGCTCCAGGCTGATGTCGGGTGACTGTTCGGCGGTCAGCCGCAGGGTAATGGCGTGGCTCGGCTGCTCGATGGCATCCCCCGGCGCGGTGATGGTGATTACCCGCTGGCGGGAGTCGCTGGCCGGGACCCGGATGCTGTCGGTGTCCAGCGTCAGCCCCGGTAGGCCGGAGGCCTCCAGGCGATACACGTGGGCCTCGGCGTCCATGTTGCGCACCGTGATGGCATAGCTGTTGCTGATGCTCCCGTCGGCAGTGGTCTGGAACAGCCGGTTGCGGTCGCGCTCGACATCGAAGGAGAGCGGGGTGCGGTCCCCCACCGCCCAGACGAAGAGGCCGATCATCACCAGCAGGGCGGCGAGGTAGCCCATCAGACGCGGACGCAGGATATGGGTCGGCTTGCCCTCCAGGGCGTTCTCGGTGGTGTAGCGGATCAGCCCGCGGGGGTAGCCCATCCTGTCCATCACGCTGTCGCAGGCGTCGATGCAGGCGGCACAGGTGATGCACTCGTACTGCAGGCCGTCGCGGATGTCGATGCCGGTGGGGCAGACCTGCACGCAGAGGTCGCAGTCGATGCAGTCGCCGTGGCCGGCGGCGCGGGCCTCGGCGTGGGAGAGGGTCTTCCTGCGTGCGCCGCGCGGTTCGCCACGGGCCTCATCGTAGGAGACGATCAGGGTGTCGCGGTCGAACATCACCGACTGGAAGCGGGCGTAGGGGCACATGTAGATGCACACCTGTTCGCGCAGCCAGCCGGCGTTGAGGTAGGTGAAGACCAGGAAGAAACCGACCCAGAAGTAGGACCAGCCATGGGCCTCGAGGGTCGGCAGTTCCACCACGAGCTCCTGGATGGGGGTGAAGTAGCCCACGAAGGTGATGCCGGTGGCCAGGGCAATGGCCAGCCAGATTAGGTGCTTGGCCCCCTTGCGCCACAGCTTGTCGGCATTCATGGGCTGCTTGTCGAGCTTGATGCGCCGGTTGCGCGATCCTTCCAGGCGATGTTCCACCCAGATGAACAGGAAGGTCCAGACGCTCTGCGGACAGGTGTAGCCACACCAGACGCGGCCGGCGAACACGGTGATGAAGAACAGGCCGAAGGCGCAGATGATCAGCAGCCAGGAGAGCAGCATGAACTCCTGGGGGTAGAAGGTGGCCGAGAAGATATGGAACTCGCGGCCGGGGAGGTTGAACCAGATCGCCGGGCGATCACCCCAGGGGACCCAGGGCAGGATGAAGAAGGCCAGCATCAGCACCCAGTTGGAGGCCCGGCGCAGGCGCTGGAAGAACCCCTTGATCTCGCGCACATAGATGTGGCGGCGGCTCGCGTACATCTCCTGGGTGACGGCTTCCTGTGGGGTATGACGCTCCACGGGATCCGGGGTGACATCGTGGGTCGGAATCTTGTTGCTCATGGCGGGCTCGCGTCAGGAAGGTGGGATCCATTGTATCGATGCGCTGCACAAACGAGAAAGGGTGCGACCTGGAGCCGCACCCTTTCTGCACCCGATGGCAGGTCGCCTCAGTCCTGGTCGCGCAGGCTGTAGACGTAGGCGGCCACCAGGTGGACGCGCTCCTCGCCGATATAAGCGGCCTGGGCCGGCATGTGGCCGTTACGGCCGTTGCGCAGGGTCTGGCGCACGGAGTCCGCGACGCTCTGGCCGGGCTGCTGGTAGAGCCAGATATCGTTGGTCAGGTTGGGCGCACCGAGTGCCTGATTGCCGGTGCCGTCGGGCATGTGGCAGGCCGCACACACCGAGGCGAAGGTCGCCGCGCCGCTCTCGGCACGCTCGGCTTCATGCTCCTGGCCAGACAGTGACAGCACGTGCTGGGTGACGTTCTCGATGTTCTCCTCGCCGAGCTGCTGCCAGGAGGGCATCAGACCGTTGCGGCCGTTGTTGAGGGTCGCCAGGATCTGCTCCGGCTCGCCACCGTAGAGCCACTCGTCGTCGGTCAGGTCGGGGAAGCCGTAGCCGCCCTGGGCGCCCGAGCCGTGACACACCGCACAGTTGTTGAGGAAGATCCGCTCGGCGACCTGCATCGCCTCGCCGTCCTGGGCCAGCTCGGGGATCGGGACCTCCTCATACTGGGCGAAGATCGGCGTGAAGCGCTCCTCGGCGCGCGCCACTTCCTTCTCCCACTGCCCCTCCTGGCTCCAGCCCAGCACGCCGGCGAAGTTGCCGAGGCCCGGGTAGAGCACCAGGTAGCCCAGCGCGAAGATCACGGTGCCCACGTAGAGCTGGAACCACCAGCGCGGCAGCGGGTTGTCGTACTCCTCGATGCCATCGGCGGCGTGGCCGGTGGTATCCACGTTGCCCTCGGCATCAGGGGTCTTGTCGGTCTTGCGGTTGGCGTAGAGCAGCCAGAAGGCAATTCCGATGGAGCCCAGCGTGATGACGATGATCCAGGCGCTCCAGAACCCGGAAAGGGAGTCACCCCAGAGATTGTTCATGTGTTCCTGTCTCCCTTGTGCTTGCGGGAATCGGCCCCGTTCGGCGAGGCGCTCGTGTCACGGTTCGGTTGTTCGTCATCGTCGGCGAAGGGCAGGTTGGCCGCCTCGTCGAAGTCAGGCTTGCGCCGCTTCGAGTAGGCCCAGGCGGCGATGCCGATGAAGGCCACGATCAGTACGCCGGTGACGATGCCGCTTACGGTGCCGCTATCCATGCTCAGTTGCTCTTCAGGACGGTGCCCAGCTGCTGCAGGTAGGCGATCAGGGCAGTGATCTCCTGCTCGCCGCGAACCTCGCTGGTGGCGTTATCGATCTGCTCGTCGGTGTAGGGCACGCCGAGGGCACGCAGGGCACGCATCTTCTTCGGGGTATCCTCGCCGTCGAGGGTGTTCTCGAACAGCCACGGGTAGGCCGGCATCACCGATTCGGGCACCACGTCGCGCGGGTTGTACATGTGGGCGCGGTGCCAGTCATCGCTGTAGCGGCCGCCGACGCGGGCCAGGTCCGGCCCGGTGCGCTTGGAGCCCCACAGGAAGTTGTGGTCGTAGACGGTCTCTCCGGCCACGGTGTAGGGGCCGTAGCGCTCGGTCTCGGCCCGGAACGGGCGCACCATCTGCGAATGGCAGCCCACGCAGCCCTCGCGGCGATAGATGTCGCGGCCTTCCAGCTCCAGGGCCGAGAGGGGCTCGAGGCCCTCCACCGGCTCCGTGGTCTGCTTCTGGAAGAACAGCGGCACTACCTCGGCCAGGCCGCCGAAACTGATCACCACCAGGATCAGCACGGCGAGCAGCCCGACATTCTTTTCGACGATCTCGTGTCTCATTGGAAGTCTCGTTCCCTGTAGGCTCAGGCGGTCTGCGGAAGCGGCTGGCGAGCACCCTCACCGCGCTTGACGGTCATGGTGACGTTGTAGGCCATGATCAGCATGCCGGTGACCCAGCACAGGCCGCCGATCAGGCGCACGATGTAGCCCGGGCCACTGGCCTCCACGGCCTCGACGAAGGTGTACATCAGGGTGCCGTCGGGGTTGATGGCGCGCCACATCAGACCCTGGAGGATGCCGTTGACCCACATGGCGGCGATGTAGAGCACGGTGCCGATGGTGGCCAGCCAGAAGTGCACGGCGATCAGGTTGACGGAGTGCATCTCGGTGCGGCCGAACAGGCGCGGGATCAGGTGATACATGGAGCCGATGGTGATCATCGCTACCCAGCCCAAGGCGCCGGCGTGGACGTGACCGATGGTCCAGTCGGTGTAGTGGGAGAGGGCGTTGACGGTCTTCACCGCCATCATCGGGCCCTCGAAGGTGGACATGCCGTAGAAGGAGAGGGCCACCACCAGGAAGCGCAGGGTCGGGTCGGTACGCAGCTTATGCCAGGCACCGGAGAGGGTCATCATGCCGTTGATCATGCCGCCCCAGGAGGGAGCCAGCAGGATGATCGACAGCACCATGCCCAGCGACTGGGTCCAGTTGGGCAGTGCGGTGTAGTGCAGGTGGTGCGGGCCGGCCCACATGTAGACCATGATCAGCGCCCAGAAGTGGACGATGGACAGGCGGTAGGAGTAGACCGGGCGCTCGGCCTGCTTGGGCACGAAGTAGTACATCATGCCCAGGAAGCCGGCGGTCAGGAAGAAGCCCACCGCGTTATGGCCGTACCACCACTGCACCATGGCGTCGATGGCGCCGGCGTAGATAGAGGTGGAGTACCAGGCGGTGACCGGAAGCGCCGCGTTGTTGACGATATGCAGCACCGCGATGGTGAGGATGAAGGCGGCATAGAACCAGTTGGCCACATAGATATGCGATACCTTGCGGCGCTTCACGGTCATCAGGAAGACGATGGCATAGGCGATCCAGACCACGGCCAGCAGGATGTTGATCGGCCACTCGAGCTCGGCGTACTCCTTGGTGGTGGTGTAGCCCAGGGGGAGCGTGATGACCGCCAGAAGGATGACCGCCTGATATCCCCAGAAGGTGAAGGCGGCGAGCCGGTCGGAGAACAGTCGTACCTGGCAGGTCCGCTGCACCACGTAATAGGAGGTGGCGATCAGCGCCGAGCCGCCGAAGGCGAAGATGACGGCGTTGGTGTGCAGCGGGCGCAGGCGGCCGAAGCTGGTCCAGGGCAGATCGAGGTTCAGTTGCGGCCAGACCAGCTGGGCGGCGAGGATGACACCGAGTGTCATGCCCACGATGCCCCAGACCACGGTCATGATCGCGAACTGCCGAACTACCTTGTAGTTGTAGGTCGGGTGTTCAAATGCTGTGCTCATGTCGGGTTCCCATCGAACGCGGTAGGAGATAAAGCTGCGTCAGTTTGTCACGGACGCGGCCTCCCTGAGGATGATGCGAGTCAATTCGGCGAGGATTCTACCCCAGCCAGACGATATCCTGAACACGCCTATCGGCGTAATTGCAGAACTCGCAAGGAGATCATTTGTCGCATTATACCGGTCCGGATTATGAGTCGATTACCCCGCACGAGTGTCGCGAGCGCCTGTTGAGGGGCGAGCTTGGGCACTGGCAGTTGCCCGATGGCCCCCTCGAGGTGAGCGGCGAGGCGTCCGTCGGGCGACTGCTGATCGCCCACGGTGCGGGCGCGGGCCAGGATTCCACGTTCCTGCAACGGCTGCGTGCCGGCCTGGCCGAAGGCGGTGTGCAGACCCTGGCCATCGAGTTCGCCTATCTTCAGCAGATGCGCCGCGAAGGGCGCCGGCGTCCGCCGCCCAGGGTGGAGCGACTGGTGGAAGAGATGGCGGCCTGGTGCGACCTTCTGACGCACCCCGAGCTCCCGCCTCTATGGCTGGGTGGCAAGTCGATGGGCGGACGGGTGGCCAGCCTGCTCGCTGCCCGCGGCGGCGCCCCTGGCCTGGTGCTGTGCGGCTATCCCTTTCATCCACCCGCCAAGCCTGAACGGCTGCGCCTGGATCACTGGCCGCGGCTCCCC